>JGI24539J26755_10000017_pt1 | contig 66373 bp, 64 predicted proteins | sample NorSeaMetagenome_2_FD_26755 | JGI IMG/M metagenome (IMG submission 26755) | reverse complement strand
GAAAAAATAAAATATATGTATAAAATATAATGAAAAGTCAGAAATTAATTATGTCATCAGTTATTGTGGCTATTTTGCTTAATATTATTTTGTCTCTCGCAATATCGCCTTTCGCTAGCGCACACGAAGTTAATCCTCCAAGTGGTGCGGAAAATTTACCATTTTTCTCTCAAGTTATGCATATGTTAGTTCACCACTGTCAAGTATTAGTTGCTAGTTCTCTTGTTGTTGCATTGGTTGTTGGTTTATCAGTTTACATTGCATGTTGCTGTTGTTCATTGAAATAAATTAAATAAATTAAATAATATTTATAAAAAATATTATTTAATATTTTTTATAAATTGGATTTTATAATTTTAATATATTTTGTAATTAATCATTGTCGCTATCAGTTTCATTACTTTTCTCTAGAATTTCAATAATTCTATCTAATTTTTGAGACATTTCTTCTATTTTTTTTTCTAATTGCTCAAGGTTAATTGTATTACTATTTTGCATTTTATTTACATCTTTTTTAGTATCTTGTTTTTCTTTCTTTTCTTTTTTTTCTTTCTTTTTTGTAATACTTTTATTCTTTGTTTCGATTAGTTTATTTATTTCTTCTTCTGATAATTTTGTTTGTTCTGAAATGTTATCAATTGAAATATCATCGTTATACATATTATATGCAATCATTTCAATTCTAGTTTTAATACCGCCAATAGGTCGCTCATGTTTTTTTGAGATATCTTCAATTGACATATTATTTTCCAAATTATTCAATAAATCTTTTTCTTCATCTGTAGTCCAACGCTTTGCAATTGTTTTCTTTGCGGATGACATATTTCACGTGAATATGTTATTTTAGATAAAATATAATTCAATTTTTTTTTATTTTGTAAATAAAGAAGTAAAATGCTAGTATTAATTAATTTCATATATAAATAATATAAATTTAATATTTACTATTATTTAAAATGGATTCAAATAGAGAATTAGATGAACATTCTGATAATAATCAAAATAATAACCAAACTTCAAGTGAAAATAATAGACAAAATCAAAATTTTATATGTAATTTAAATCCATTACATAATAATATTAATTATACATCATGTAACACATCAAATCCATATAATTTAAATAATTATTCATCTGAAGTTATATTTTTAATTAAAGCTGGTTTGAAATGGGAAGATGGTAATTGGAGTCAACAAGAATTATTATTATTAAGAAAAAAACTAATGTATTGTTATGTAAGAAAAGAAGCACATTGGGAATTAGCAGTGCATAATAATCTATTAGCAAAATATTTAGATATACCAAAGGTTATATTAAGTTCTATTCTAAGTACTTCATTATTTGTAAATGCATCGGATAATGAACATTTTTCAACAACAATGCAATATATAAATGCTATACTTGGAACTACACTAACAACAATTGTAGGAGTAGATTCTTATATGAAATTTGGTAAATTATTCTCTCAACATAGAAACGCATCTTTAGAATATGGAAAATTATTATTTGAAATAGAGAGATTAACACAGTCAGATATTGATGATAGAGAACCATTCGGCATTGTATTGGCTAAAATAGATGATAAATTTGCTGCAATAAAAAACGAAGCACCTTTTATTTCAAAAAATAAAATTTTAAAATATATTAAAGCATTTACAAATAAGAATCAATTAAATGATACAGTAAATTATAATTCGCGAGCAAATATTAATGAAAAATTTGAAGATGATGAAAAAGAATTTGAAGAAGCTAGAAAATTATATGATGAAAAAATAAAAAATAATGTAGAGAACAACAAAGAAAATAATGAAGAAAATAACGCAACGGATAATAAAGATAATATGATAATAAATATAAAAGATAAACAAATTACATAAAAATTCTAATTAAATACCAATCCAATAAAACATATCATTAAAATTCGGTGTAATATTGCTAAATTGAAAACATTCTCTTTCTTCTTTACGATTATTGTTTTGATAATCATTTTCTGAATGTCTTGTAGGATTACTTCTTTGTCGTTGCACATGTCCATTATTGTTTTCACTTTGAGGCATATAATATATATCGTTATTTAATATTAATTTTATTAATATTAAACATTTATTAATAAAATTATATAAAATTATATAAATCTAAAAAAATATAGATAAACGTTTTTGTATATATTTTTTCATTGTAAAATTATGAATATTTTTTTTTTGTTTTACTAAGTCTACGAAATATATTTGATAAAATGATTTATTGTTAATGAATAATACACATAAATAAATAGAAAAAATAAGTATATTAAATAAAATATCTAATTTAATATTTTTTATATTGAATTTTAAAAATAAAACAAATAATATTAATAATTCAACAGTTATAATAAATGTTTTCAATTCTGTATTAAATTTATCTTTATCTTTACCTACAAAATGTATATAATAGCTAACAGTAGTTCCAATTAAACTAGAGAAAAACGGATTTACCTTAATAATATTTAATAAAAATAAGATAGTCCATAGAAAAATCCACCAACAATATAAATATATTCTAGAAATAATTATCATTATAAATATTATTAGTTTATTTTATTTTACACCTTTGGAAATTTAAAACGCCGACTTTAAGTAAATTATATTTTAGTTTATTTTTAACTCTTTTAGTTAAAATTGAGTTAAAAATAAAATATTTAGTAATAGTATAGAATGCCGAAATATACTTGCGAACACTGTTTGAAAGAGTTTTCTCAAAAATCACACTATACTAAACATCAAAACAAAAAAATACCTTGTCAAGACAATAAGGGAAAAATAGAAGAAGTTGTTGAGAATATTATAAATAAAAAATTGATTTCAAATTATACTGAAAATATAAATACAAAAATGGAAGATACTTCAAAACAAAATGAAAATGAATTAGACCAATTTTATACAAATAAAGATATAGCATTAAAATGTTATAACAAATTAAATGAAATAATTAATTTAAATAAATATGATATACATTTAGAACCAAGTGCAGGTTCAGGGTCATTCTTTAATATTATGGATAACACTAAAAAAATAGGGTTAGATATAGAACCAAAAGAAAAAGATATTATTAAAATGAATTTCTTTGATTATAAACCAGAAGAAGATAAAAAATATTTAGTTATTGGTAACCCACCTTTTGGTAGAGTATCATCGTTAGCAGTGAAATTCTTTAATAAAAGTGCGGAATTTGCAAATTGTATTGCGTTTATTATACCAAGAACATTTAAAAGAGTTAGTATTCAAAATAAATTAGATTTACACTTTGATTTAGTCTATAACGAAGATCTTCCAATTACTCCTTGTTGTTTTACACCCAAAATGACAGCAAAATGTTGTTTTCAAATTTGGGTAAAAAAGGAAACAAAAAGAAAAAAAATTATTTATGATAAAACGCATTGTGATTTTAAATTCTTAAAACATGGACCAAAAGACAATAATAATCAACCAACTCCGCCGCAAAACTGTGATTTTGTAATAAAAGCATATGGAGGGAATTGTGGAGAAATAATTGATACAGAATTACAGTTGTTAAGACCAAAAAGTTGGCATTGGTTAAAGTCAAATATAGATATAGAACTACTAAAAAGTAGGTTTAGACAATTAGACTACTCTATGTCAAAAGACACAGTAAGACAAGATAGTCTTGGACAACAAGAATTAATATACTTATACAAAGTAAAATTTGGTTAAAAGTTATCAGAGTCGTATTCTACTTCATATTTCATGAACTCATTCCAGAGTTCAAAACTTTTACCTTTTTTTGCGTTTGGATCACATCTTAAAGCATATTCACAATTCCTATCTTTAATATTATCTGATGTAATTTTACCTAATTTGGCACAAGTTCCATGAGCATATCCACCAAAACGAACAATAAGTGAATGGACTATGTGGGATGGAATTTTGAAAATGTGTGCATTGCCGATTGTATCATTTTCGTACATATTATACGCTATTAAAATATAATAATTAATATTGTGATCAGGCCTTATTTGAACAAAATTTATTTTTGATTTATTTGCGTGTATGGAAGCTTTTATTTCATAATTAATTCCATTTTTATGACCATCACCACTTGTTGCATTTAACGCATTACCAATATCTAAGTCTTTTTTACATATAGTTTCTAAATCAGTAGATTGTGGAGTTAAATACTGACGAGACAATATACATTTTCCAGTTAGTGTTTTCTCGTTATTAATTTTTTCTAACACAAGTTTTTTATCTTTTGTTTCACTTAATTTCATTTGTTTTACAATTTCAGGTAAATCGGAAGTCATTATGATGGGATGTTGTATATATTTAACAACTTATTTTCATTTCAATTTTTTTAAAATACTTATAATATAAATGCCCCCACACAAAAGCGAAGACTATAAAATTTCTGCAGTTCAGTATTATTTATTTAAAAATAATAACCAAGTGCAAACTTGTGAAATATTTCAGTGTCATCCAAGAAGTCTAATGCGTTGTGTAGATAAGTATAACAAAAATAAAAACATAACAAGGAAAAAGAAAACACCAAAAGCATATAAAATTAAAAAAGAACAGGTAGATTATATTCTAAAAATTTTACACGATGACAGGACAATCACAATGAATGATATGCTTCAAAAGGTTAAAGAAAAGTATTCAGACTTTGATATTACAAGTAGACATATTAGTAATATTGTTAGGGATAATAATATTACATTAAAATTAACATGATTTAGACATGAACCTACAAAACGATTTGGTAAAGATATTAACATAAATAAAAATATTAAATTGTTCTATGAAAAAGTAAAACAATACAAAATAGATGATATAATTTGTATTGATGAAACAAGTATAAAATCATTACAAAAACGAAAATTCTGTTATAGTAGAAAGGGTAAGAGATGCGTTGTAAAAACACATTCACAAGAAGTATTTAAGAAATATACTGGCATTTTTGCTATATCTACAAAAGGTGTATTAGGTTGGAAATTATATGATAAATGAGGAATTAATAGTGAAAGGTTGTATGATTTTTTACAAGAACATATAACTGATAAATACAAAAACAAACTTATCATTATGGATAATGCGAGTAGTCATAGAAATCAAAAAATAAAAGATTTGGTAAATAAAGATAATGAAATACTTTATTCTGTTCCTTATCAACATTTCACAAATGCGATAGAAAATTGGTTTAGTGTCCTAAAATCAAAATTACAAAAGAAAGAGGGATTAACTTATAATCATTTACAAAGCAATATAGAAAATGTTTTGCGTGATATACAATTAACCATATTTAATAATATATTTAAGGGAGTTTATGAGCGTCCAGAAAAATATAAACCAAAAAATAAAACAAGAAAAATAAAGAAAAACTATCTATAAAGTCAGCGTTTTAAATTTCCAAAGGTGTAATAAAAGAAAAAATTTTATTAAATTATTTGTAAATAATTTAAACAATATTATTTTTATAATATAATGGAGTCCGTAAATAAAATACCTATTAGTAATATAGGCGTTAGTAACTTACGCAATTTTACTACTAAAATTGCAGAAGATAAAACACTTAATGGATATTGTAAAGATATTAATAATCCTAGTAACATGGAAATAATGAGATGGGCTGCAAATGCATATAAAATGATGGATAATAAATAATAAACAAATTTAAAGAATAGATAAATTTAATCAATATTCGTTTTTATAATAATTATTTCATTGATATCAATGAAATAATTATTAAATGATAACATATTTTCTAAAATAATTTAGTTGGAATACGCGAGGCCCGCGTTTGCTCCTCAAGCTTTCGCAAGAGGCCGGACTGTATCTTAAGCATTCTCAGGATTGATGATCCATCATCGAACACCCACAACCGTTCAGTCTCTGAATGTTTCTCATATCCTATCATAGCGGAATTAGAGAATACACTGCTGATTGCCCAATCTTCAACATTTTCACTATACCCAAGTGTAGTCTTGGCCACCATTACATTTCTATAATGGCTTAGTAGTTGAAGCTCTAAGGGGTTTCCAGCAACAAGCTGTGTCGCCCATTTAACAACAAGTGATAAATGGACTAGCAACTGACATACAATTATTAATTGTATAGGTGTCTAACTGTTTTATCATTCTACAGAGCCTATATGTAGAATGCAGATTGCTTTTCAGGGCAGCCTTAATTTTGCGTATATATTCTTTCTTAGCTAAAAAGTTAAAAAACTTTGTTAAAGAATATAATAAATTATGTTTACCCATACCGCTCATAATGCGGAGTACGTTGTAGTTAACGGCATATACTCTGACTTTGGCAGTCATTGTACCGGCAACAGTGGCATTTGAAAGGACAAGCTGGAGTGTAGCGTTGTCGATTCTTGAGAAATTGCATGAGCCAGATGGCTGGTGTTCTTCAGGACGAAGAGCGAACGAATACAGGTTAACACCAGAATCAGGGGCACGTGTGTGGTGCTGGTAAGGCTGAACAACATCAAAGTATGAACCTTCACGTTCCGAGAAACGGTCCTGTCCATTAAGCTGAAGTTTAGCAGTAACAACAGGGTTTTCACCCCAGCAGTGCATATCAAGAGCGGTTTCAGCCAAGACGAATGTGCCCGCATCAGAAACACCAGAGGTAGCTTCGGCTACGTCACCTGCTTCTCCAACATTAACAGCATCAGTATCAGCAGCAGTAACATCAGCAGCAAATGGGTCTTTGAAGTGGTATGCTTTATTATTTACTGTATTGGCTACCATTACTCCATCAGCTGTGCTATTAGCACCAACACCAACTGGACCACCGAATGCTAAGATTGAATTAGGTAAAGCATCAAGAGCATCAGTGTAATTGAAAGGCTGGGCACCTAAGCATTTGAATAAGTCCATACCGAACTGTGTGGATGCACAATAATCAACATTGGCGTCAGGCTGTACAACCCAGATTAATTCTTTGCAAGGGTGGTTGAAATTGAGTTTGATTTTGTTTGAGGATGAACCAACAGATTCATCACCAGTGTATTGAAGCTGTTCAATAATGTATTCGTGGGGGCTCTGGGCCATTTTACGTCTTTCATCGGTGTCGAGGAAGATGTAATCAACATAGAGTGAAGCAGCAACTAGCGACTGATTGTAAGCTTTTGTTACTTTCTGGTCGCTTCCAGCGGTAGCACTACCAGCGAGTGCTTTTACTGCCCATAGACATTCATCAATAGGACGAATGTCAATGTTGATTTTGACTTCATGGTACTGAAGAGCAATCAAAGGTAAGGCAAGACCAGGATTGCGGCAGAACCAGAACTGAAGAGGAACATAGAGTGTTGTTTCGGGCAAAGCATTGCGAGGAGCACATACCTGACGGGGTGCATCATTTGAGCAAGGTCCATCGACCATAGCAAAGTTAGGGTCGGTAACATATGTGAGCTGTGTAGTGTTACCAATCATTTTGAAATAGGCACGTTCCTGTTCTTTTGAAAGAGTAAGCTGGTTCCAGATGTGCATCCAGTCACCATACTGACGGTCAATTCTCTGACCACCAATTTCAACTTCAACGGTTGAAACCATGTGTTCTCCAATGAAATCTAACCAACGTGCATATACACTACCGCTTGTTTCAGCTAAACTTTGTCCAATTTCAGGAAGTGTAACCTGAAGATATGTGCGGTAAGCAAGGTCACCATTGCGACTAATGGTACATGTTACTCTTCTACCAAAATCAGCCTGTCCATTGAATGTTTGTTCAATGGATTCCATTGCGAAATTTGTGTGGCGACGGTAAGTCACTCTCCAGAATGTAATTTGGGGATTACCTGTAAGGTAAACATCTTGGGCGCCATAAGCTACGAGTTGCATTAATCCTCCTCCCATGGTTTATAATATTGCTAAAGAAAAAAAAATGAGCGAATTAATTCTAAATTAATTTATATTTGATTTTATAAAATTATTTAGGTAATCATCTAAATAAACTTCTTTTTTACCTTCATGTTTCTTTGTGAAAATATACTTATTATTTACTAATTTTACACTCCATCCAGATTCTATAGCATTATAAATGAATTTCATTTTCTTTAATGTTATAAAATCTATATTATTATCTTCTGAAGAGTCTATTATGATTGATTCCATAAATAATTATTAGAAACATATATTTTTTTTATTACTTAATATTTTACAAATTTAATAATTATTTTTTACAAATTAAATAATATTATTTTTTATAAATTAAATAATAATATTTTTTATAAATTAAATAATAATATTTTTTATAAATTAAATAATAAATATTATTATTAGTATAAAGTAACTTATGCCTATGTTTAAACCTAAAAATACAAAAAAAATTATTATATGTCATAAATCTAATATTACATTAGATACAAAACACAAACAAATGGTAGATAAATTTGAAAAAAATACTAATGTAGATTTACCTAAATTATTATCTGAAAAAATTATTTTAAAACAAAAATTGAAAAATACTACTAATATTGAAGAAAAACTAGAAATTCAAGATAATATCATTAATATTACAAATAAAATTAAATTACTAAAGCAAGACAAAATTGATTATTATTTAGATAATAGTAAATATATTTATAAATATTTTGAAAACAAAAAACAAATTGCTAAAGGAAATAATAAAACTACCATTTTAAATAATTTTTTCAAGTTAAATAAAAATACGAATGATAATGATAACAAAAATATATCTGATGTACAAAAATATTTAACAAATGTCGATGATTCATTTCTTAATATTAACAATTTTATATATCAAAAAGATATATGTACTAATTGTAATGCAGGAGAAATGATTTCTATTGAACATGAAGGTTTACTTGTTTGTAATAAATGTTCATATTGTTTACGGTTTCTGGTTGAAAATGAAAAACCATCTTATAAAGAACCACCTAAAGAAGTGTGCTTTTATGCATACAAAAGAATTAATCATTTTAGAGAGATTCTTGCACAATTTCAGGCAAAAGAAACTACACAAATACCAGAACAAGTGCTTGAAAATATTAAATTACAAATAAAAAAAGAAAGAATTAATATTTCTCAAATTACAAATAAAAAAGCTAAAGAAATACTAAAAAAATTAGGATACAATAAATATTATGAACATATACCATTTATTAAAGATAAATTAGGCATTAAACCACCTATTATGACATCCGAATTAGAAGATACATTATGTAATCTATTTATGGAAATACAGGGACCTTATGCTAAATATTGTCCAGATGATAGAGTTAATTTTTTAAATTATTATTACACTGTTTATAAATTGTGTGAATTATTAGACCAAACACAATTTTTACCTTTCTTTCCTATGCTAAAAGATAGAGAAAAAAGAATTGAACAAGATGAAATTTGGAAACAAATATGTAATGAATTAAATTGGGAGTTTATTCCTACAATTTAATTAATCTATAATTACTAAAATATATTATTATTTACTAAATTATACTTTGATTGCTCCACCAGGGAAACCAACCAAGTTGGCACCAATACCAAAACCTGCACCAGTTCTAGCATTTACACCCATAGCTGGAATGTAAGTATCTAAAATACTAAATGTTGCTGCAGCTGTTAATGCGATTAATGCTATTTCATCTAAATTTAATGATTTTTTTGGTATAGCGAATGCTGCTATTGAAACCATTAGACCTTCTACAAGATATTTAATAGCTCTTTTGACTAATTCACCTAAATTAATTCCAAGTTGCATATTATAATAATTATTAAGAAAAAAATATATATTTAGTAAAACATAACTTAAATATTTGATTAATTAATTATTATTAAATGTCAAAAAGTATGGAATATCAATATAGCAAAGATGGAAAAAAAAATCCAAAATATGTTGACGTTTTAGATGAAGATAAACCAATATCTGGTCAAAAATTTGCATGTATCTCATTTATTTCACCTGAAAAAATTTTGAAACTTAAAGAAATTTATATGTTTGATGAATTCCTAAAACAATGGGAAATGAATTATTCTATGCAAAAATTTACACAATTCTTAAATTTCGTATCTTACAAATATTCTTTCGATTTTGATTCTGTCATGGTTGATTTAGATGAATTCTGCAAAGAAGAAAAAGAAAAATTATTTGAAAATTCTGTTTCCGATGATTATAAAACTTATATTGAAAACAATGAAGAAAAACTTGACAAAGATTTTAACAAACTTCATGATTTTCAAACTTGTGTGAGAGGTATTAAACTTAGAGGTAACTTTCCTACGCAAGAAGAAGCTGAATTAAGATGTAAAATGTTGAGGGAAAAAGACCCTAATCATGATGTATATGTTGGTCCTGTTGGTATGTGGATGCCATTTCACCCAGATGCATATAAAACTGGGAGAGTTGAACATTTAGAAGAAGAATTAAATCAGCTTATGCACGAGAAAAATAAAAATGAAAAAGAAGCAAAAGAACAATTTGATAAAAGAGTTAAGGAAAGCAAAGAAAAAGCTATTGCTGATAATGAAGCCAAAGCATTAGAAAGTGGTAATGTTTTAACCCAAACTATTAATGAATCTGGTGATTTAATTAATATTACAAATATGAATAGCACTGAAACTTCTCTCGGTGAAAATGTTTCTGTTGCTGATGTTAGAAAAGAATTGTTCCAAGGTGACAATATTGTTACTGATAAAAATTCTGACCATGGACTCTCTGATGTTCTTAAGAATATTAAAACTAAAAATGATAAAAAATAATTTTTTTTTGAATATATATAAATATATATCTTTACAATTATAAAGATATATATGCCTAATTCAATTAAATGTTTTCATCCATTATGTAAAAAGAAAATAAAAAATATAGATATTATGATAGGAAAATGTGTATGTTTAAAATGTAATAATAATTTTTGTAATTTACATCGTATCCCTGAATCTCATGATTGTTCTTTTAATTATAATTCTAGTGAAGATAAAGATAAATTTATAAAAGAAAACAAATGTGTTCCAGCTAAATTAAATAAAATATGATAATACTATCATTTTTAAATATTGTTTTATTTATTTGATTCGTTATTTAGTTATTTAGTTATTTATTTAGTAATTCTTATATCTTAAATTATAACTAATTATATATATAATGGCAAGAAAAACTAGAAATACAAAGAAGAAGGTAAAAAATAATAATAAGACTAGAAAAGGTGGTGGAGGTAAAGATGATGATTATACTATAAATAAATCTTTAATTGAGAAGCATAAACAAGATATAACAGATTATAAAGTAGATAATTTAAATGATTTAAAATCAGGCGATATTGTTTATCTACTAAGGAACTCACACTATTTGAGTTACGTAAAAGCAACTTATAACGAATACAGTATTAATAATAATAATAATTATACTTTTACCATATATAATAATATAAACGAACCCGAAATATTTAAAACAGAAAATAATAATTTACCAGTTTATAGACATATATTTGAGAATACGACACTAAAAGATAGACTTGAAAACATAATACAAAAGGAAAATAAAAAAAAACAATTTGAACCACATGAAATTGCAATAAAAATAAATAGTGCAATTGAAACAAATGATAATGAAACAACACAATTAACCCCATATGAAATTGCAATAAAAATAAACAAAGCAATAAAAAAACAAGAATTTATTAATGTTGGTAATGATATTTTAAACAAACTTGAAAATGAAGATATAAATAGTAAAAAATTTCAAGATGAGTATAAAAGAATAAAAGAAGCTTCTAAGGAGGTAAAATTTAAGTTTGAAGCTGATTTATCAAGTTTGATAAAAGTTGGTGGTGGAGGTGAAGATAAAGAAAATGATGGAGATAAAAATTTAAGTGCATTAATAAATTATAAAATAGAAAGAGCAAATAAATTATATTCAAAATTAGAAAAATATATAAACTATAAAGTTACAAAAGATACTGCTACAAAAACAGATAGAAAGGCCACTTTTATTAGAAGAATAGAAATATTATACAACCTTTTAAATTGTAAAACTAATTTAGGAAATAGATTTTTCACACGTTATCAATATGAAAAAAAAGTTGATATAATATATTGGAGATTATCATTTTATTTATTTCCAGCTCATATAGATAATTTATTTCGAGAAAATGATGAGGATGGAGAAAAAAAATCAAAAAAAAGTGATAGTTCGTCCATGACAAACTTTGATAGAATAAAAACATATATGAATAGACATGTAAAGAAAAAAACGTCTGATGCTGAAACTGAGAAAATATTAAAAAATGCACAGGAAAAAATCAATACAATGTTTGATAAAGCTATCGGAGGAGAATCAAAAAAAGATTATTCTCAATTAAATGTACATTTTGGAGATATAAGATATGATGGTGATAATGATGGTGATGATTATGGTGGTGTTGATAATGATAAATTTAAAAAATTAAGTTTTTTTAAAGATAAAAGCTTTAGTAAAATACCTTTTTTGAAATATTATAATGAAATGTGGACTAATTTCAATCCATATAGAAATAATAATGCCACAAATACAGATTATGAAAGTTATGCAGATAATGGATTTTGTAAATTATTAGGATATGAGAGTGAAATTGATAAACAAAAAAAATCAGAAACTTCCACAGAAGAAGAAGAAAAAGAAAGTAAAGAAGAAGAACGAAAAAGTAAAGAAAAAAAACAACAGGAAATGAAAAAGTATTATGAAATTGTAAATTGGAATAAAATAGAGGAAAATGAACATTATAAAAATTATTTTAAAAGTGTAGCAAGCAAAATAAAAGACTTAAGTAAAGACTTGAGTTTAGATGAAAATAAAAACTATGAAATTAAAAATGATATGCAAAAATATAAAGTCGAATTAATAAATAATCTTGAAAAACAATATGAATTTAATAAATATTTATTAGAATATTGTTTTTATCATCATTTTAAGAATGACATTTCTGATAATTATCATTTTACAGAAGATAATGACGCAAAAACTTTCTTTGATAGTATTAATGAAGGAAACACATCTACTAGTGATAATAGTTCAGATGCTAAAAATGGCGAAGATAAACCACCGGTAGGTGGGAAAAGATTTAGTTATGATAATATAATTTCAGAAGAACATACATCAAAAATGTTTGCATAATTTAGGATTAAATAATAAAAATATTTATTTTATAAAAATATTTTTATTATATATAATGAAATTAAACTTACAGAAAAACTTGAAAAAGTTATTGAAAAATAAATTGATATTTTATGGTATTGTATTTTTCACAATAATGAATATATTCAATTTAGTTTATGCATGTGATATTTATGGTTTATTAACATTCGTATTAATATGCTATATTGTATATTATTTCACCAAAAATTTGGGAATGACAATGTTAGGGGGATTATTAGTATCTAATTTTTTTAAAATGGGAGTAATGGTTAAAGAAGGTTTAGAAAATAAAGAAGAAGAAGATGAAGAAGATGAAGAAGAAGGAGAGAAAAAAACTCTACCAAAAGTAGGAAAAAATAAGGATGTTAAAAAGACATTGGAAGATGCTTACAGTGGTTTAGAAGACATAATTGGTAAAGATGGAATGAGCAACATGTCAGAAGATACAAAAAATGTTGCAGTAAATCAAAAAGATTTATTACAACAAATGAATAACATGGAACCATTAATTGATAAAGCATCAAGCATGATTGATAAATTTGATATTGATAAATTTAGTGGTTTTATGGATAAAATAAGCGGAATGACAAAAAGATAAATTATATCTAATGTATTAATATATGCCAAGACGATGTCCACCTGGTGTAATATGTTTTGAAAACATATCAATATGTATTATTATTTTAACATTAGCTATAATTGTTATGTTTTTCTATTTTAATAACATTTTTAAAAATAATAATTCTAGTAATTTAAACGAAAAAATAATAATAAAAGACAATAGTATTTTGCAGTCACATGGTCTTTTTGCAACACCCGGAAATAGTTATTCAAATCTACAAAATGATGTTTTAATGAATCCATACGAAGCACCATTGCGCGATGATAGACATTTTCCAAAAGACAGTTCTGATGTAAGAGGTATGCCGGTTATTCCTATAAACGTACCTACTCAATCAGTAGAAGCATCCTATCGTCAGATAGGAATATTAACTAGAGTTAATGGAAATGAAATGATTTTACCACTAATGGGAAAACCATTAATGACTAACAGAGATAAATGGAATTTTTACACAATGAGTGATAGAAATAATATGATAAAACTACCAGTAATTGTTAATGGTAAAAGTGGAACTCATGAATATGGTGTGGATAATTTATATAATGGAGATAGTGTATATGTGGAAGGCTATAATGATGCATTTAAAGTAACTGTATATGATAACAATGCACCAAGATATATACCTTATTTATAATAAATAATACATTTAAATTTAGATTTAAATAATATCTACAATAGTTAATCCAGTAAATACTGTTAATAATTTAATATATCTCTGATATGTTTTTTCAATTAAATCACTTGATATATCTATTTTACATGGTTCGTATGGGTCATATCTTTTAATAATATTTTTGCGGATAATATCCTTATCAATATTATCTGGTTCCATACCATTTTCAAAATTAGAGAGATATGTTTCACTTATCCAATATCTGCTTGAATCAGGTGTATGTAGTTCATCAATTAATAATATATTACCAAATTCATCTTTACCAAATTCATATTTTGTATCTACTAGTATTAATCCTTTTTCTAATGCAATTTTCTCTCCGATTTCAAATAATTTTAGACTATAATTTTTACATATATTCCATTCTTCTTCCGTCATTATTTTATTACTAATTATTGTATGTTCATCTATTAGTTCATCTTTAAAACCTTTAGTGGTTGGAGTTAATATTGTTTTATCTAATTTTTCATTTTTTCTATAATCATCTCTCAATGTATTTCCACAATATCTTCTGCATCCTACTTCGTAGTTTTTCCATATGGATGTATTGGTTGTTCCAGTCATGTATTTTCTAACAATAAATTCAATAGGAAATGGTTTTGTTCTTTTTACAATCATTTCATCATTATTTCTTTCTTTCAAAAAATGATTAGGAACATCATTTTTTGTTTTATTAAACCACCATATACTTATTTTGTTTAAAACAATGCCCTTGTATGGTATATCACATATATATCTATCAAAACAACTCAATCTATCTGTTGCTTTCATTAATAATAAATTAGTATTTATTGTATTTTCATATATTGACCTAACTTTGCCTGTATATATTTTTCTATATGATTTCATATAAAAAATATATTAATAAAATTCTTATATATTAATTTACAAAATGTATTTCTTGTGAAGAAATAGTATCTTCATTTATATTTTTACCAATTGTTTTCAGTATATCTGTTAATCTTTCTATTTCTTTATTTTTACAATCCACTACTGTATTGTAGGTATTTGTTTTAATACGTAATTCCATTAATTCCCTATCTTTATTATTTATTTCAGTTTTCATAATATTTATTGCATTATTCATTTGATTCATTTCATTTGCATTTTTAGATAAAAGTTCTAGTATTTCTTGTATAGTCATTTGTTGTGATGTACCATTTTGTGTGCTAAGATTTATAGTAGTATTTAAAAATCTTTTTTCATGTTCTTTTGCATCTTTTTCTCTACTTTTTGTGATTTCATCTAATTGTTTTAAAACATCTGGTTTATATTTTGGATGTCCTGGGTCATAATTATCTAATAAGTTTTCCAATTTATTCATGAAAAATTCTTTTAATTCTAAGTTATTTACAAACATATCTACTGTTTTATCAGATTCTTTAACAAACTTAGGATTAGGATTATTTAATAATACTTTTTTATCAAATGTATTATGAATATGTGAAAATACTAAAATTGTTTTTAATGGGTTTAGTTGAACAAATGGCACAGTATATTCTTTTAAAAATTGTTTTTCTTCAGCCAAACAAGCTGTATTATCATATTTTGTATTTTCTAATAATTCTTTTTTAAATGCAAATGTGCCTGCAGTTGCATGATTTGGTCCATATGGTCCAAATTGATACATTTTTTCAATGTGTTTAAAATATATATAAATTTCACTACTACCTGCACACAATGCTTGAGGATTTGCTAATAATGTTTCTACTGCATGTGAAATTCTCTCGGGAGGATAATAATCATCATCATCCATATAAACATAAATATCACCTACACATTTGCTATGCATCAAATTCCTTTTCTCACCTAAAGGCATTTTGGTATCATATTTAAAGTATTTTACTTGAGGTATATGTGTAACTAAATCTTCTATTTTATCAATACCATCATCAACAATAATCCATTCTATTCTATCTTTCGGGTAATCTTGATGTTCAAAACATTTAATCATGCTTTCAATAAAAGGTCTTCTGTTATATGTTGGTGTGCAAATACTTACAAATGGTAGATTTTTATATTTATCACTATGTTTTTCTTTTAATTTTTCTTTAATAGTTTTCTTTCCCATTAAATAAAATAAATATTAATTATATTTAATTTTACTTTAAATATAAATTTATTTATATCTCATTTAAATAAATTTATATTTTCCTAAATAGTTTTACTTTAATTTCTCTCTTCTTCTATTACGTATACTCCAAATATTATATATCATTATTATAACAAAAGCACCAATCATTGTTGAATAAATTTTAGAATCTAAGTTTTTAATTCCAGCTAATATTATTGATAATCCGAATAATAGTATAAATCCTTCTTTAAAATCTTTGTTTAACATTATATTTAAAATTTCTTTTCCTCTTAAAAAGAATGGATAAATTGTAAACGATAATTCGAATTGTATTAGTTGAATAGTTGAAAGTATTGTAATTGCTGTTGCACCAATTGGAAAAAATAACCAAAATAATCCTTGAGTCCATCTAGAGCTTGATTTACTATTTGTTATCCATCCAAATAAGCCAAAGTAACAAATATATCCTATTACTGATAATGCGAAAAGTAAAATATATCTAGATATTCGAAAAATAGGAATATTTAATGCATATGGTAAAAACAATATCAAACTTAATACAAAACAATAAAATAACCCTGTATATTCTGCAAATGTTTTATTAACTATATTAAATGAATTGAGAACACTTCTTAAAATATATCTATTAAAGATATAACTTTCTGCAACTAAATTAATAAAAAAATCTTTAATTCTATAACTAAACTTATACCACCAACTTTTTTCATGATATTTAATACCATGTTGATTACATCCATCTGTATAATCTTCGCCTGGTTTAAAATACCACTGATATAAACTCATACATCTATCTGAAGTAGTATAATCACCTGTTAATTTTTCTCCAAATGAATATGGCATTCCATGTTTTCTAAGTGGTCTTGTGTTTTGTATATCTTTATCTTCGTATTCTCTTAAAGTAAATATTCCTTTTTGTTGCAAATTTTCATCTGGTGAAAAATTCTCAACAACATCATTTGTATCTCTCTTTGGTAAATAAAAATCAGATATAATATATCTACTTTCATCATCAGACAAAGAGTCCATTTTAACTTTATCGATATCTGCTTCTTTATTATCAAATACTTCAAATTCAAAACTTGGTAAAAGTTGATTTATAGTATAATCGTTTTTAATATATCTTTCTGTAAAACTTCTACTTGAATACCAATATATATTACATGTTAAAATATATAATATAAATGAGAGAATAGTATAAATTATTAAATCAAATGCAAATAATACCCATGATAAATTATTTTGATTTTCCATATTTTCTTTTCTATTTTCCATATTTTCTTTTCTATTTTTCATATTTTCTTTTCTATTTTTCATATTTTCTTTTCTATTTTTTTTATTTATAAAATATTTGTTAAATAAATTTTTATAAAATGATAAATCTAACATATATAATAAATAATTATATAATAACTTTTATAATTAATTTATTTAGCTAATTTTATCTATGATTAATTTATAAGCATGTATAAACAAATTGTAATTAAAACATTATTTATTGTATGTTCTATATTATTGTTATTATACATATATTTTAATATTTTTAAAAATAGTCATTCTTCTATATTTACTAAAGATATTATTGAAGAATTCGGAGGATACGACAACCCATATAAGTTAATAGGTAACATACCACCTCTTCTACAAGAAGAAGCACAAGCAGAAGCAGCAGCAGAGGCAAAGGCAGCAACAAAGGCAAAGGCAGCAAAAGAAGCAAAGGCAGCAGCAGAAGCACAGGCAGCAGCAGAGGCAAAGGCAGCAACAAAGGCAAAGGCAGCAAAAGAAGCAAAGGCAGCAGCAGAAGCACAGGCAGCAGCAGAGGCACAGGCAGCAGCAAAGGCAAAGGCAGCAAAAGAAGCAAAGGCAGCAGCAGAAGCACAGGCAGCAGCAGAAGCACAGGCAGCAGCAAAGGCAAAGGCAGCAAAAGAAGCAAAGGCAGCAGCAGAAGCACAGGCAGCAGCAGAAGCACAGGCAACAGCAAAGGCAAAGGCAGCAGCAAAGGCAAAATCGGCAGCAGAGGCAAAAGCAGAGGCAAAGGCAGCAGCGGAGGCGAAGGCAGCAGCAACAGCACAAAAGGCAGCAGCAACCGAGAAGGCAGCAGAGGCAGATGAATGGAAAAATTTTATAACAACAGGTCAATTATCAGATACATCATATAATTCGACACCAGGAGCAACAATAAATTCTGGTTCATTATCAACATCTATTTTAAATTGCAAAGAAAGCAATAAAATTTGTCCATCTAGTTGTAAACAACCAACTCATATAACTAGTAGTTGTTTAAACAAAGTTTTTAGGGATAGAACTGGAAATAATTATAAAATTTGTCCATTTAATTGTGATAGTGCCATAACAGGCACCGACAAATGTAATTATTCGGGTAATAATTGCTGTATGTATTGTGGATATGTGAAGTTCCAAGTAGATGAAAGTGGTAATCAAATGGGAGAGAAAGTATTATATACTAAAAATCATAATATTAATAATATTTATGATGGAACTGTTAGACCAAATCAAGCAACACATGCACCAACAACACCACCAACAAATCAAACATTAGATACAACATTATCGATTCTTAAGAGTATTTATAACAATAATTCAGATAAAGATAAACAAACACATACAAGAAAATATCCTTGCAAACGCAGTGTAACCGGTATTTTTACAGAATGTGGTCCAATTGGAGCTAATGCAGCAAGCTGTTTTGCAGATTTTAATAAAAATTAATTATAATGCATACATTAAACCTGCATTACCACTAACAAAGGTTAATACATTATATTTTTCCTCAACAACATATAATGTATATGTATAATTATACATATTCCAACTATTTGTAAATGTAGCAACACATTCATCTCTGCCTTCTTGTGTTCCATCCGCAACATTTACAATATTAAATTCATCTGGATTGATTTTATCAGAAGATGGAATATTTGTTGTAAATTCAAATTCTACCAGTTTAAATTTAGTTAAATTTAAAGCACCACACGGTTGAGTTTCATATGGGCTAGTATTGAGTGAAAAATTGTAACAATATAAATCTTCATTACTATAACCATTTGAACGATTATATTTTTCAATAAAACTAAAAACACCATAATTAAAATTGTTCTCTCTATATTTTCCATCTAATACTAATCCCCATTTATTCATAATATTTTTTTGATTTTCTGGACTAAAATTACCAGAAATTTTAAATGGAATTGAATTTTCATTATAAATAGAGATTTTTTTAGCATTTGTAACAGGATTATCACCATCAAATTTTATATTAAAGATCGAATCAACTATAAAATCATTTGGATTAATTAAACCATGCGGTTGTTTATCATATGGCCAATTTGTATAATTGGACCATTCATTTCTTAAATTTACATCGTTTCTTTGAAAATACCACATCCAATTTGCAACCATACCAGATGAGCTTTTTAAATTTATTTTTTTAGAACCAACTACATCATCAAATTTATATTCATGAATAGATTTTATTAAATATGTTTGTTCTCTAGCTGCAAAACATTTTATTTCTTCATCAGATAAGAAAGCATATGTACTAATTAAATGAACATCAGCTGCCCAATTAGTTCTTTTATCTACCCAATCTGCATCAGATAAAGTAATACCATCCGCATTACTTTGCCATGGTGGTGGCTGCAAAAACCGAAAAAATTGGTGTTTTTCATTAGAAAAATTAGGTTTTATATAATTACCAACTGTAAAATTTTCTTTAGTAATAGGATTATTATTAGATGGAATATATTCTAATGTTTCAATATCTCGAATAACAAACAATTCTTCAACAGGTCTAATATGTATTTCAATAAATAATTCTTGATATTGGAGGGATATCATGGGGAATGCCATTTTAGAAATTAATGTAAACCATATATTAATTGGAACATATAATTGTCTTCCTCTAATAGATGGTTCTGGTCCAAGCACATCGTAATTATCTATATTTGTTGGATAAGTATTTGGATAATGATTATTTCTATCAAACGCATTGGCAGGGTCATTTAATTCCGATATATTTCCAGTCATTTCATAATATAATTTTTTTTTGTTTGCATCAAAATCTCTTTCTACTAAGTTTTTTAGATATTGTCCGGTAAATTCTTGTATGGTAACTCCACCAATAGTAAATCTAACTCTCTCAATTAGTTGAGTTCCTAAATCTTTAATCCACTTAAATTCATAAGGTTTCCAAAGAAAATTAGTATTTTTGTTTTGGTCGCTTGTTGAAAAATTACTAGTAGGAGGTAAGATTGGACTCCAAATAGTGGGCAAAGTTAAAACTAGATAAGTATCTAATAATAAATCAGCATAACGTGGCATTTTAAATTTAAACACAGAAGTTTCAGACATTCTTAAATTACGTTGTCCATCAAAGTCTATTCTAAATTTTTGTAAGCCAAAATTAGTATATTTAGAATATACTGATTTAAAAAAAGTTTTTGATGGATTACCATTTAAAATAATATTTTGATTACCATATGATACTAAATTTAATAGACCTCCTGGCATTTTATATATTAATATAGATATTATTTATACTATGTTTGATGATATAAATAATTATTTTATTAAAGATTAATAAAATAATTATATATTTAATAGATATTAAATATATAGAATATGCCAGAAAATACAGTAGTGTTTTTAAAAAATGTAGAAAAAAAAGGACAAGAGCTTGTTAATAAAATTTTACCAAATACTAGTATATACACATTATTATTCGGTATAATAATGACAGTATTTATAGTAGTAATCGTATTATGGGCAATGAGTAAAATAACATTAAATGATAGAAATTGTAGACGTTTAGGGAATTTATATTCAGACAAACCAGCATTAACCTCAGTTAATCCTTCAATGTCGGATGGATATCATAGCCATAATTTGAGGGATTACTATGTAAAATCTGCATATAATTGTTGTGCAGGTGGTAATTACAAAAGTGATTATGTAAATTTATGTGCTTTATCAAAATGTTTAGAGCAAGGTGCAAGATTTTTAGATTTTGAAATATATTCAGTTGATGGTAAAGCAGTTATATCAGTTTCATCAGAAAATAATTATAATATAAAGCAAACATATAATTATGTATTATTTAATGATGCAATGGAAATGGTAGCATCACAAGCATTTTCTTCTGCAGTATGTCCAAATAATCAAGACCCGCTTATAATACATTTAAGAATAATGAGCAATTTAAAAGAAACATACAATAATGTAGCAACAAGTATACATAATACATTAGGTAGGTCAAATTTACTTTTACCACCTAAATACAGTAATGAATCATATGGTAAAAATTTAGGAGAGATTCCAATCAAATTCTTAAAAAGAAAAGCAATTATAATGCTTCTTCAGAAAAATACCATATATGAAGACACATCATTAATTGAATTAGTAAACATTAACTCAACATTTATTTCAACATATAGAATAGATGAAATTAAATATGATGCAAATCCTGATGTAATAAAAGATAGAAGCAAAAAATATATGACAGTATCAATACCAAATTTAACAATTACACCAAATAATTATAATCCAATAATACCATTCAAATTAGGTTGTCAATTTATTTGCATGTCATTTCAAAACCCAGATAATAATTTAAAATATTATCATAAATTTTTCGAAGAAAATAATACTGCGTTTGTATTAAAAGATAAAAAATTAAGACATAAGGTAATAAGATTAGATAGACCAACTCCACCCGAACAACGTTTAAGTTTAGGTCCAGCAGTAATAAATACTTATCCAGAATCAAAATGGTTAATTTAATTTAATTATTTAACAATATAACTGCGTTATATTTGTTAATATACTATATTATTTATTTTTAATCTATAAATAATATATGATGCAAAATATAGAAGAAAAAGAACTGGATATTTTAAAAAACGCAGTCAGCAACATAGAAAAAATTAAAGATAGCAAAAAAATGCAATCGCCTGAAATTAAAAATATTTTAATTATAGTTGAAAAATTTATAAAGCAGAGAAAATTAATATGTTATGGAGGAACTGCTATAAATAATATATTACCTACAAATAAACAATTTTATGATAAAGATATTGAACTACCAGATTATGATGTTTTCTCTCCAACTCCAATTAAACATGTTATACAATTATCAAAAATTTATAAAAAAAATGGCTACAATGATATTGAAGCTAAATCTGGTATGCACTATGGTACATATAAATTATATGTAAATTTTATACCAATTTTGGATATTACACATTGCAATAAGAAAATTTTTACAAATTTAAAAAAAGAATCAATTATGAAAAATTGTATATTAAATGCTTCCCCTAATTTTTTACGTATGTCGATGTATCAAGAGTTATCTAGACCAAAAGGAGATACTACACGTTGGGAAAAAGTATTAAAAAGATTAAATTTATTAAATAATGCTTATCCAATAGTAGCCAAAAAATGTAATACAAAAACTAATAATAAAATAGATAATATTAAAACAATTTTAAATATTATAAAAGATTATTCAATCAAAAATAAATTAGTTTTCTTTGGTGAATATGCTGTTATGTTATATGGAAAACATATGTCTACCACTTTAAAAAATAAATATAAAAACTATTCTTATTTTGATGTATTATCGAAAAATGGTATAGCTACATCAAATGAATTATTAGATGAATTAAAAAAAAATAATATAAATAATGTTGAAATTAAAATGCACAAAGGAATAGATGAAATTGTTCCTATACAATATGAATTATCTATAAATAACCAACCGTTAATTTATATTTATGAGACTATGTCATGTTATTCTTATAATACAATTAAAGTTAGTAATAAAAAAGTAAATATTGCATCAATTGATACAATTTTTAGTTTATATTTAATATTTTTATACCTAAATAGAGATTACTATGATAAAAATAAAATATTATGTACAATCGATTCTTTATTTAAATTACAAAGAAAAAATAGATTAAAAACAAAAGGATTATTAAAAAGATTTGGAGAGAAATGCTATGGTAGTCAAGAATCTTTTGAAAGCATAAAATCTATCAAAGCAAAAATGTACAAAAAATTAAAAACCAAAAAAAATAAAAAAGAATTTAAAAAATGGTTTTTAAAATATAAACCCAAAAGTATTGATTCAAAAACAAAGAAAACAAAAAAAACAAAAACAAAGAAAATAAAAACAAAAAACAAAACAAAGAAAATAAATAAATCAAAGAGTAAAAAATAAAACTTAAAATATAAATTAAAATAAAATTCAGATAATTGTATTTATTATTTCATTTTTGATATCTTCATAAAGAACATTATCATAAAATAATTTTACATATTTATAAAAATAAATAAAAATAAAAATAATTATTTGCCTGATAATTAATTCTAATTTATATATCCAACCATTTTCAATATAATAAAACATATCAGAACTACCTTCAACAAAAAAATTATTTGCATCAGTTAAACCATTTAAAATGCGATTGTAAATATTTGTTTCATATTTAATATTTATACAACGAAATATTTTTTTGAAAGTTATTAATCTAACAAATAAATTTGGTATATTATCATCAAATACATGACACATTAATCCATCGATATATCTATTTTTATATTTACAATTACTATTAAAAAGATATGGTATATGACAAGATGATATTAAACATTTAATTAAATGTTTGCGATTTTTAAAATTAGAAACCAATATATTTTTATAATATTTCATATCATGATAGTTAATAAACAATCTATCATTGATTAAATCCATATTATCATCTTTAAAATGTGAATATACTATTTTTTTTATAATTTTTTTCAAAATAGAGAAATGTAATTTTTTTTTAAAAAACATACATATTTGTTTAAAAATTTTATTATAATCTATTTTATCGCTATCTAATAAATAAATTAAACCTATAATTGAACCTACACCAGCACCAGAAATTTTATCTACTTTAGTTAAATTATTTTTTTCTAAAGTTTTTAAATATAATATACTACCTAATGCATATCCACCATTAAAAACACCGGTATCAAAGCATAAATTTATTTTAGGTGGTATTTTATTTTTATTAACATTTTGAATTAATTGATTTATTAAATTATCTAATATCTTCAAATCAAATGACATTATAATATTATTAAGTGTAAAAATAATATCATAATAAACTTATAATAAACTTATTATAATATTCTAATAATTAGAATATTATATACTTACATATTTTATATACTTACATATTTTATATACTTACATATTTTATACTATATGAAATGATAAAAAATAATAAGCCAAATAAAAAACTTTTTGAAAAATATCCAACTATATTAAGATTGCCATCAGTTTTAAACATAAATGGTAAAATTTTTGCAATTGTTAAATTAACAATAGGTAAATTTGTTAAAAAGTATAATACTGATAATAAAAGTGGTATATGAATATTTTCATAAATATCGTTCATTAAATTTTCATAACTAACAGTTTTATTATTCTGATTTATGATAGTTTGCGTTGTTTCATTATTTTTTATATAATCTTCAGAACCATGGTCTGGGATATAATCTACTTTTGCTTGCATATCTTGGCTTATATGTGATTCAACTTGTGGTATGTCCCTCGACGGCAAATTTAACATACCAGACGCAGATGCTTGTTGTATACCAGTTACAAATTCATTTATGTTTTCATTTAAAGAATTCTCTATAGTTTGTTGTTGATGTTGTTGTTCTTGCATTTGATGTTGCATTTGATGTTGTTGATATTGTGTTTGAGGTTGTCCTGTTTGTTGATTTGGGTTATCAAACACTAATTCATTTTTTCTTTCTTCCTGTAATGAAGCAATTTTGTTTTCCATTTTAATATTTGAATCTTGAATATTTAATGAAATATTCTCCATTGTTTGAGTAGATATTGGTAAATCATCTATGCTTGTAGACATTTTAATATTTATTTATTCTTAAATATTTAAAAATTTACGCAAAAATATATATTTTTTAATTTGATAGATAATATATATTTTTTTAGTAAAAATACATACATAATTTATTTAATATAATAAGATAATTTTATGTTTATTATAATATTTATAATGATATTTATAATGATATTTTCAAATATCAAATAAATATTATTATGCAAAATCTACTTGTTTTTTATTTTTGTTGCATGAAACATTTTTTTCACTAAATTTATAACATTTATTATTATATTTATAAGTTGTTTCTGAGATTTTATCAAATTCTGGTCCTTTAAATATCATGCAATCTTTTGTATCACATGTTTTTCTAAACAAACTTGCAATTCCTATTCCTATTATTATTGATATCATATTTCTACCAAAATTAGTTTTCATTGCGTTCAGTAAATTTAATACAAACATTTATTATATATAATATTTATATTACTTTTGAACAGGAATATTTTGAATCTCTCCTTTTATTGGACAAACAACCGGATGTGATTCAAATTCATAACAATTATCTGCTTTATCCTTATATTGTATTAAATTTACATTATCTGGGGTAGGATAAACATAAATATATGTTTGTTCTGGTTTTGTTAAATATACATATAAAATACCTAATGAAAAACTAATTAACAATACTGGAATTGAAATATATTTAAACATTATATATATTTCAAATAAATTATAAATTGTATATATTAAAACTAAAAGCTTTAAAATTTTATTATTATTTATTATTATTTATTATTTTTTTTTATATGTGCACATAATTCATTTAATGTAATCATTTCCTGAATTAGTGTATATAATACTTCATCATCTCTATTTGGTTTTGTTCTAACAATTTCTCTTTCTATATAACATTTTTCAGTCTCTCCATTAATAGAATCCTTTCCATATTTTACAGCTCTTATTTCTTGAACTAATGGTTTTATAGTTGAACAATATTGTTCAACTAAACTTTCTGTTATACTAGATTTATCTTCACTCTCATCTTCTAAATATCTTCCTATATTTTTTAAATTTAATATTTCATTACTTAATGATAAATTTAAATTTTCTAGATTGATATTTTTCTCTTCATTATCAACTATATTCAAATATTCTTGTCTAATTTTATGTAGATACTTAACTGTTTGTACTAATTCTTTTTTTTTTTCCTCAAATTTATCCAATGCTTCGCCTTCATCTAAATGTTTAAACAAAATATCTAATTTTAATAATATTATTTCTTTTTTTAATTTTTGCATTTTTTCATATAATTCTATATCTTTATCTCTGATATTTATTATCTTTTCACGCATACGTTTGCTAGATGTTTTGGCTAATTTACAATTCGGGTTTTCGGAACCACAAAATGCTTGTAATCTTTTTACATTGAATATTGTTCCTCCTTTCTTTTCACATCCTATACATTTCATTTCCATTGTAATGGAACGAACTTGTCTTTTTTTTTCTTCCATTGTTATTTTTTTATCACCTAATATTTTGCTTTTCTTTTTTTTTATTTTATCATCATATCCCCCTTTCATTTTATAAAAACTATCTATTTTTTCGAAATATTTATTTTTTTTATTAACATCCATATATATTTATAAATAAATATATTTTATTATTATTCATTTAATAATGGTAAATTTGTTATCATATTATATTTTTTACTTGCGTTTTCTTTAATATTAGACAATTGTTGAAGTTTAGATATAATATATTCTTGTTTTTCAATATTTTTTCTATCTATTTCTTCTTGTGAAATTTTTCCTTTATATCTATAAAGCAGAAATAACCCTAAACAAATTATTATTAAGATAACCGTAATTATATTATAAATATAATTATAATAAATCTCTTTGAATTTTTTACATTCCTTAAGAGTTCCTCTTATAAAATATTTTACACCTGGTTCTATTAATTTTGGAATATTTTCATCCATCTTTTATAATTATTATTTTAAAAAAAAATTATAATTATATCTATATTAACCATGGCTAATACAACATATTCATTTGGTGCAAGTTATTCAATTATTTGGTTTTTTACTATAACAACTATTTATTCTGTTATTAAGTTTTTTACAGAATCAAAAGCTAGTAAATTTATGAATGAAGGTCAAAGTGAGTCTGAGTTTAATGAAATGAATAAAAACAGATTTATATTTTTAAGTTTATACATAACTTTGCTATTTATTGGACAATTTATAATAAATGTATCTATATCTAAAAAATTATGCAATGTAGTCCAATGGAAAGCTTCTTTACTTATTACTTTAATTCCATGGGTTTTTATTTTCTTAGTTTTATGTTTACTTTTATTATTAAATCCAGGATGGCTTCAACCGTTTTCAAATACATTTGGCTATTTAGTTGCATATTTATCTGGAATAAATGGTGTTATTAATGAAATTATAAAACCAGATAATAGTGATAAAGATGCTGATTCTGGTATAAAAGAATCTTTAGCATTAATTTATTCAAATAGAACTTTATTAATAAATGAAATTACAAAAGATAATTTTACAGATTTTTGGGAAAGAATTAAACCACTTATGAAAGATACTGCTAAAACTGATACTAATCTTCGTGATAGATTATTTAGATTAGTTGTTATGAAAGAAACTATTGCTGAATTTATTTGGTATATTTTATGTGGTGTATTAGTATGTTCTATTGGATATAATTATTTAGTTAATACACAATGTGTTAATAGTATTAAAGATTTAGAATTAAAAATGGATGAAAAACAATCTCAATTTTTACAAAAAAGTAGGACTATAGTAAGAGAAACTGATTAAAATTATATTCTCGGATATGCAATATAATATAATACACAAAAATATGAAAAAATTGATAAGATAATAGCAACTAACCATGCTGGTATAATAGTCTTTCTCCTAAAGCCTATTCCAAAACTTCTTAAACTTTCATCATTATTAAAGATAAAATTTGGTTTTGATAAAATAACTACAAAATATAATGAAAGAAATATTATTATAGAAATTAATGTTAAATTATCATAAATAAATTTTCTATCCATGGTTTTATATATAATTACAATTATATTTTCATAATTATATATCTAATAAATTCTCTAAATCAGAAAAATATTCACTATTTTTTTCATTTACTATATTTTTTTCATTATCTAAGTTTAGATTTTTCTCAAAATTTAAATTTTGAGAAAAATTTAGATTTTGAGAAAAATTAAGATTTTCTAAAATAATGTTATTTGACGCCATATTTTTTATTAAATTATCTATTATTACACTTTTTGTTTGATTTTCTTTTTCTAATCTAGCTATTATGATTTTTTGACTATTTATTATTTTCTCTTGTTTTGCACATTCTACATAATAATTTGTTTTATTATTATTTAAATTATCTAACCATTTACGATGTGATTGTGTCTTAATATGATTATTAAATTGTTGCACTTTATTATATATTTTATCTTTTCTTGCACCACACAAACAATATATGCCTGTATTTAATATACTTACTTTTGGTGTATAATCAGAATATTCTCCTAATGAATTTAACATTGGTTTATACACATCAGGTGTTGTTGATATATCCATTACAATTAATTAAATTATAGTGTTTATATCATTCATTTGTGAATTACATTGCAAATAATGCTAAGACTTCTTCCTTATTTTTATTTCCTTCATAAATATACCATTTTTTCTTTCCTGGTTCCCATTTTCCACCTAGTTTTTTTACTTCCTCCTTTCTTGCATATGGCACATTTAAATATATTTTTTTTTCAATTACTTTCAAATTGGTTGAACTATTAGTTGTGCTAGGATTAGTATTATATGGACAAGACGAAACACCAATTGCTAAATTAGCCAATCTATCTGCGTTATCATTACCAATAGAGTGGACATCTTTCTTGCCTGTATGAGCAATTATATGTGTAAATGATACATTTTTAATATCCTTGAAAATATTGTAAATTTTTTTAACTAATTCAGCATTAGGTATATCTTTTATTACATTTTTAGATTTAACCTGCCAGTTTTTTTTTGCACATTTTTCTCCATATGTTGTTGCACATCTAATTGCATACTCTGAATCTGAAACAATTGTTATATTTTTTCCTTGTTTGACATCATCTTCGATAATATTGTATGTTTCAATTATCGCTAATAATTCAGCTGTATTATTAGTTTGTTTTCCAATAACTCTTTTTGATAAATTTCGTTCATCATCTTCTTTAAAATATATACCAATACCAGCTTTTGCATTTGGCTTACCATTATTACTACATGCGCCATCAACATATACATAATAATCAATATCATTTAATGTATTCATCTGTAAATTATAATTGATATAGAATATAATTTCTATATCAATTTTTTTTGTTTGATTTCATGATACAGTACATTTTATTGAGAGAATGAAAGATAAAGAATGGAACATAAAGATTTTAATTTTAATAATAACCTTCATCAATTAAATCTTCTGGTTTATCTTCTTCGTCTTCACCATAAAGCATACTTAAATCATTATCTTCGCGTTCAATCATTTCTTCTTCTTGTTGGTTATCTAAATGTTCTTCTTGTAAAACATTTTCTTTTTCCAGTTGTTTTTTTTCCAAATCATCCATTACTTCTCTCTCCGCATCATATGTTTTCTTGTCATAAACAACTAATCCTTTTTGTAATCCTTTACTCCATCTACCTAATTTATTTCTTTTAAATAAATCTTCTGTTTTACGTTCTTCGTCTGACAACATAGCAAAATGGTCAGTAATCACATTCTTTTCTTCTTCTTTTGATTTCAAAACTTTCTTCATTAAAGAATCATAGTTAAAATTTATAATATCTTTTGATTTTGTAATAATTGTTAAATAGCATTTTAATAAATCCCTCACATCATTTTCTAATTGTTTTTTAGAACCTAATAATACCTCATCTTCAATTTCAACTTTATGTTTGTATGGGTCTTCTTCTGTTGTGCTAGAATAATCATCTAAAACGGAAGATGATGATTTTTCTAATTTTTTAGTAAATTCTTCATCAACTGATAAATTAATATAATAGTTAATTATTGAATTAAAAATAAATTTGTATAATTCAATCATAAAATTATTTTTAAATTCCTGTTTTTTTGTTTCATCAATATTATCAGTGTAAAATGGTATATTATAATATAAATTGCATACCAAATCATAAATATTGTGTAAATCTTCTTTTATTTTTGACAAAAACATAATAATATTTTTATTATTTTCAAATTTATTTAATATTTTATAATAATTATTTAATATTTTTGATAAATCATTTTCATGTATAGATGAAATATCCCAATGCTTGGGTATTTTATTATCACCAACTGTATAGATTACTGAACTATTATTTATTATACTATTCGGTAAAACATTAATAACTAAATTTATCATATTTCTCATAAATTCTATTTTCTTGCAAATAAGCTCGTCTGAAACTTTAAGATAATTAGATGTTTTAGATTCTAAAAACTCATCCATTATAAAACTAAATTTATCATCACTAAATACTTCTTTATATTTTGATTTACTTAGTTTATTTGATTCGACTATAATATTATAAATATTTTCCATATGTTCAGATTCTTTTTCTGGTGTTAATTCCAGAGGATTTTCAATTAATTCTACTAAATTTGTAAATTCATCCATAAATCTCACTGATAATACTTCAATACCATAATTTTGCTCTCTTAATTCTTCATTTTTTTCAAAAATACTCCATATTACATTCTTAATTTCTAATGTATTATTTATTTTTATTTCTTTTTTTCCAATGCCTTTTATAATATTTTTCTTATAAATATATGACAATAATTTATCCATTGTTTCGATTGTATATTCATTACCATTTTCTTGTATTTTTCTTATTTTAGTTTGAATATCATCTTTATTATTAAAATCTGTCGGTTTCTCTCCACATATACTTTTTAAATCTTCGTTAATTGGCATGTTAGAATTAAATTTACAAAATACAATAAATGCTTTATATATTGTTTCCTCATTGAAATTAGGAGATATATCATTTATTATTTTCTTTGTATTTTCATTATGAAATAGAATTGATGCTTTATTAAAAAAACTACTAACTGTATTTATTATTTTATAAAAATCATTTGTTTTATTATTTATATCATTTAATTGATTTTTTGATTCTGTGTTAAAATAATCATATGTATTTAAAATATCTGTGTCATTGCAACAAGCATTTTGTATAAATGCTTCATTGCTAGATTTTGTTAAAATTGCTTTTTTCTCGGAAATAATTTTTTCCATAAGTTCTTGAATTTTTACAGTGTATAATGTAATTTTATGTCTTAGAACATTAATGTTATTAATAAAGCTGCTTTTCTTTAAATTTTTATATATATAATCTATCTTAAAATTATCAGGTATATCTTGAACTACACCTATTTTTGATGATTTCAATAATGGTTTAAATGTATCCCATTGTGTAATATTTAATTCATCTGGAATATCATCCGGTTTGATAGAATTATTATATATTTGTTTATCTTTTATTAATTTACATATTTCAGGTATATTTTTTTTCAAAATTTCATCTATCATTAATTTTGTTAATTTTGATAATAATGATTGTTTTGTTTTTTTTAATGAATTCCATGGTTTTGGTGAATTACGCAAATAAAACGCAATACAACACGCATACTCTAGACCAGTTATATCACTATCACCTGTTACAGGAAAACCTGAAAATGATTTTCTGCAACCATCAAATTTATTTCTGGTTTTAAAAGATGGAGTGCTTGTTGTTACTGCAATTACATAAAACGCAAGTGTATATAATATTACTGTTCTATCTTTTTCTTCTTGCCATGTATTCGCCATTAATTGTCTTTTACCTTTAGTATTTTCAATTAATTTTTTCTCACTATATTCTTCTTTTGATAATATTTTCATATTTTTTATTGTTTGTGAAATTATAAATGGCAATAAATTACTAATATTTATACCCGAATTTCTTGCAATTGCTAATGCAATATTGTTTATATCTTCTGCATTTTCATTTAAATACATATCTTTCAATGTTTCATTTTTCTTTTTTTCTATACTAGCAACAGTGTCGCTTATATCATCTTCTAATGCTGCCCTACTTACAACCTTATAACCCTCACTTGTATATCCTTCATCTGATGAAAATTCTATTTGAGAGATTACTCTACCAGTATATTTATCTACACAACTATCACCATCTTCACTAATAGTACCTTGATTATATATAATTTTATCTAAAGCATTTTTATATGCAATATGTCCTCCACTTCTAAATGCAAAAGCTAGAGTTGCTAAAAATGCTGGCACCAGTTCTGCTCCAGATTCATTACAGTAATACCACCATTCACTTTCATTTTCACCTTGACCTAATCTTGTATAATTATCTACAAAATATGCAATATTCTTTTGCCTTTCGATAAAATCACCTTGACCAATAATTTTGTTTATTAATTCTTTTTTTGGTGATTCAATAACATCTACTTCTGATGATGTTAATCCTAGTAGATATTGATTATCGTTATATTTTTTGTGTTGTAATTTAGATAAATTAATTACAACTGTTATTCTTAATTCACTTAAATCCTTTGTTTTCTGTATAAATCTTTTAATTTCTTTTTCGGAATTTAAGTAATAATTATCAAAATCTTTTATAAATTGCTTATACTTGTCTTTACTTAATTTTATGTTAATTGCATCATAATTTTTACATTCGTTTTTAACAGTTATACAATCTTTTTCTAAATTGCAAAATATTTTTAAGCCTTCTGGTGTAATATCATTAGGTACATTTGTATCTTTTATCCAAACATTGTTCTCTCTTTTATAATAATTATATGTGCTTGATTCTTCTGAAATTAATACAGCATAATCATCATCTTCTATTATTCTTTTTCTAAGTATCATTGCTTTTGCATCTTTTACAGACCTTTTACTATTTAATCCATTATTTTCTTGTAATTTTTTACTAATCACATTTATTTTATCTTCTATCTGCATATCATCATTAATTAAATTTTTATATTCATCTATTAAATCATAATATGTTTTATCATATATTCTATCAAATTCAATTACTGACCCATTATCATTTTCCAACTCGCTTTCCGTATAATATTTTTTTGCTAATTCTTGAACAAACACATCACATTTACTTTTTTTATCATCTTCAATGCTATCTTCACTTTCATTCATTAAGTTTTCAATATTACCCCATTCTTTAATATCTATATTTGATAATAGGTTTTCATTTATTTTGCTTAAACATCTTGTATAATACATGCCATTATCTTGTTTTTTTACAAAATTTAAAAATTCCGAATCAGAATATTTTGTATTTTTAAATTTACTATTAAATTCGTATTTTTTCACTATAGAATCTAAGATTTCTTGTTCTTTTAATATTTTAATTAATTTAATAGTTCTTTTATTTTTTGTTTTATATTTGATATCTTCCTGTGTAATTAGATTTGAAAATAGCTTACTTTTTTTACTAAAATCAGATATATATTTTTTTATTTCTTCTTGAATATATTTCGTAAAAAATTCATATTGTTTATATGATAAATCATTTTGATACAACATAAATGGTTCCATATACTTTAGTATTGAATGCATTGATAATCCATCGGTTATATACGATTTTACCAAACTAAATAAATCTTTTGTCTTTGGAACAATATTATTTAAATACTTAATATATTCATCTTCTGTTAAATTTGTGTAATTGTCATTTAATTTATATTCAACTATACTTTTTAGATATCCTTTGCTATTATGTTCCAATTCATTTTCCAGTTTATCTATAGTAACTTTTTGCACTTTTGCATTATTATTTAAGAAACTCCAATAATTCATAAATTTTTCATTTAAATTTATTTTAGTTGTTATGTTGGATGAAGGTAAATTTACATAAGAAAATCTTAACGTAACTTCAGGTAATGTTAAAAATGATTTTACACATAATATGTCATTATTTGATATTTTTTTCAATTTTGAGTTATCATTTAATGGTAAATTTTCAACAGATTCTAACTGTGTATCACCTATAATATGTTGTTGTAGAATAAATCTATTTTTCGTTATTTTATTATCATTAATTGAATATGATTGATAGTCGTCTTCATTATCAATAACAGCATTTATAGACGCATTTGTTTCTTTATTAATTAAACAATTATCATTTACTAAGAAAGGTGTTACTTGTGATTTAACTGTATTAACATAATCTGAATATATATTTTCTTTTGATATTCTCTCTAATTCTTTAATTTTTTTCTGAAAATCATCAATATCTACATTATTATCTTCTATAAATGTTGATTCATTAATTTGCTCTATCGAACATTTATCATCTTGATAAAATTTTTTTGTGTTCTTTACAATTGGTAAAATCCAATATAATTTATGACTTAAATTATTTAATACATTTACGAGTGGTTTATAATTTGCTCCTTTTAATTCGGGTTTTTGTGCAATATTATCTTCTGTGAATTCTGAAAAAAATTCTCTTAGTTGTTTAAACCTTAAAATCATAATATTTACTTTATTCATGAGCTTATCTGTTTTATTTTCCTCTGAAATACTTGCTAAAATATTTTCCATTAAATTATTTAACTGATTTTCAATTAAATACCGTTTTTCTTCATCTTTTGCTTCTACTTTTACAATTACAGAAACAATTTCATCTCCAAAAATAATATCATCCGCTTGTATAATTTCTTTTTTTCTGATGTTTTGCATTGACTCTTCTTTTTTGATTATTTCTTCTTCTGTTTCTATCTTTTCTCTCAAATAATCATCTGAATCTTTTTCTTCTGAATCTTTTTCTTCTGAATCTTCTGAATCTTCTTTTTCTGAATCTTCTTTTTCTGAATCTTCTGAATCTTCTTTTTTTGAATCTTCTTCTATTTGCGATTTTTTATCAGAAATAAATTCTATCGAATCATCTGATTGTATTGTGGATTTTACATCTGAATCTCTTTCATCTATAATTTTAACATTGTCTATTTCATAATCAGTATCAGGAACTTCTACTGGTAAACCTTTATATTCAAAATCTACAAAAATTGTCTCATCTACTTCACGCAATTTAATTTCAATCATATCCTCAACTAAACTTATTATTTTCCCTATTTGTGTGAAAGTTTCATCTTTTGATTTAAAAGATATTTCTATAATTTTCCCTTTTGTTAGATTATTTTGCTTTGCATATCCTTCATTAGAACTGTGTAAAATTATTATATTTTTTATAGATTTTCTTTTTAATGTTAAATCTTTTGAACTTATTCTTAAAATTGTTTCTTCACCCTTTTCATTTAAAAGTTTTATATATTTTAATGGATTCATAGTTTTAACATAAAATATTTTATTATGGAGGTCAATCCCATTTTCATCAGGTGCAATTATTTTAATAATATCTCCAATTTTTAATATAGATTTATGACTTTCAATTGTATCTGTCATTATCTTATAAATACAGTAGAAATTAATATGAATAATGATATCTTAAAATATATCTTTAAAGATATAAAGAGTATAATATACTTATTAGTATGACTCTTAATTATTATAATCTTGGTATCAAAAATTCTAATATTTTAGAACATGTTAATAATATAAATTCAGATGAAAATAAAATTAAAGTTATAGAATGGAAAAAAACTGATAAAGGTAATAATTATTTTATTATTAAATATAATAAAGAATTTTTGACAGAAGAAAATATTTCTACAATTGGATTATTTCGTTCTATTATTATTAAAAATAATAATATTATTGTTTTCTCTCCACCTAAATCAATATGTTATTCTAAATTTATAAGAAGCTATACACCAGATGATTGTATAGCTGAAGAATTTATTGAAGGAACAATGATTAATTTATTTTATGACAGTGAAAATGAAATTTGGGAAATTGCAACTAAAAGTTCAATTGGTGCGAATATGTGTTTTTTTATTAATGATTACAAACATAATACCACATTCAGAGAGATGTTTTTTGATATAGTAAAAAATATTAATTTAGATTTTGATAAATTACCTAAAAATTATTGTTATAGTTTTGTTATTCAACATAACAAAAACAGGATTGTTTCAAATTTTTCAGAACATAAACTTTATTTAATTTCTGTTTATGATATTGATAATTATCAAATTAGTGAATTATCATATGAAGAAACTAATGAACTAATCAAAGATTCTAAAGTTTCTTTGCCAAAAAAATATGTCTTTACTTCATATAAAGACCTTGAATCCAGATGGTCGTCGGATGATACACCATATGAATGTGTCGGTATTATTATAAAGTGTAATAATATTAGAACTAAAATAAGAAATCCAAATTATGAATATGTTAGAAAATTGAGAGGAAATCAACCAAAATTGCAGTTTCATTTTTTGGAACTACGTAAAAATAATAAAGTGTATGAATATTTGAATTATTTTAATGAGTTTAAAGATTCATTTAATAAATTTGAGACAGAAATAAGAATATTTACGAGCAACCTTTATAAATATTATATTTCATGTTATATTAAAAAAGAAAAACCACTGTCTGAATTCCTTTTTCAATATAAAAATCACATGTTTCAAATTCATCAAATTTTTTTGAACACATTAAAAGATAAGTCATTGTATATAAATAAAACAATTGTTGTTAAATATATTAATTCTCTGGAACCTGCACAATTGATGTTTTCTTTAAATTATCAACATAGAAAGCTTACACAAACGAAAACTACTAATTCTTGCGAAGTTGCTAATTTAGATATGGAAGATACAGTAAATTGCAAGGAACAGATTTAATAATTATTTATTCTTTTGCTCTGTTTTACAATTCTATAAGATTTAAAGCAAAACTTCATAAAAAAGAATATATTATTAAATAGATTAATTATAATTTAGAAATTTTATTCATTATGGCTCATCCACCACCGCCGAATAATTTAAACTTTCGTCCTTTACTTTTTGTATTTGTTAGTAGCATTCTAATAGGATTAAATATTACTGTTCTTCTTGTGGAACGTCTTCTTTTTCTTGAACGGGAAGATTTTGTGGAACGTCTTCTTTTTCTTGAACGGGAAGACTTTGTGGAACGTGTTTTTCTTGAACGGGAAGATTTTGTGGAACGTCTTCTTTTTCTTGAACGGGAAGATTTTGTGGAACGTCTTCTTTTTCTTGAACGGGAAGATTTTGTGGAACGTCTTTTTCTTGAACGGGAAGACTTTGTGGAATGTGTTTTTCTTGAACGGGAAGATTTTGTGGAACGTGTTTTTCTTGTGGAACGTGTTTTTCTTCTAGAGAGAGTTTTAGACATTTTTCTTTTGCATGATTTTACACAATACCCTTTTTTGCAACATTTTGAATTTTTACATGTTTTAGGGCTACATTTTTTTCTTTTTAAACGACCACCGGATATCAATTCTGTCATTATATATTAGATTAATATAAAAATTATAATATTGAATATTAGAATATTATAATTTATTTTACATATAAGAAAACAGAAATAAAAATAATAAATAAGATAATTACCATGTAAATTATTTTTTTGCGTTTTATTTTATCTTGATAATTTTTCACTACTTTTGGTTTATAATTATCATAATTTAATGACATAGATTCTTCAATACTTATTTCGGGTTTATCTAAATATACATTTACTTTATTATGAATAAAATGCATCCATTTTATAAATGCTTCTCTCGAATGCAAATACGGTGTAACTGGATATTTATCTAAAAAAGATGCGAAAACATTACCAATGTTATCAATTGGAAGAAATAGTGGTATATTTTGAATAAAATCATAATATTTTTTTTTTGTTACAGCATTTGGTAGTTTAGGATAAGTTAAAGCAATTGTATGCAATACGAACCAATATTTTGGCCCCCATATTTTTGGGTCTAGTTGCATTTTATAATATTTATACTTAATTATCATAAAATGTACTAAATTAATATAATATAAAGTTATTTTCCATATATTTATAGATGTTAACAAAACAATTTATTTTTTGCAATAATTGTGGCAAAAATGGTCATACATTTCATAAATGTAAACAACCAATTACAAGTTTAGGTATAATTTTGTTTAGATATAATAAAAAAGAAAAACAATATGAATATTTGATGATACGTAGAAAAGATACATTAGGATTTGTTGATTTTATGAGAGGCAAATATCCTTTGTGTAATAAACAATATATTCAAAACATTATAGATGAAATGACTATATTTGAAAAAAATAAATTACTAAATAATGATTTCAACGATTTATGGAATGAATTATGGGGAGATAATATTGGATTGCAATATAGAAATGAAGAAAAAAATTCTAGAGAGAAGTTTACAATCTTGAAAAAAAATGCTATTTTTAATAGTGAAAAATATTGTATTGAATCTTTTATTAAAGATTCAACAACTAATTGGGAAGAAACAGAATGGGGTTTTCCTAAAGGTAGAAGAAATTACCAAGAAAAAGATTTGTCATGTGCTTTAAGAGAATTTGAAGAAGAAACTGGATATTCCAGACTAAATATTGATATTATTCAAAATTTAGTTCCATTCGAAGAAATTTTTACAGGTTCTAATTTAAAATCATATAAGCATAAATATTTTGTTGCTACTATAAAATATGATGTTGACCCTATTTATGAATATCAACAAAGCGAAGTAAGCAAATTACAATGGTTATCATATGAAGACTGTCTCAAAAAAATAAGACCATATAATTTAGAAAAAAAAGATATTCTAAATCGTGTTAATAAATTATTAACTAAATATAGATTATATTAATAATATATAAGTAAATATGAATGAATCTACAAAAATTTCTAGTGATAATTCATTAATTTTAAATAGTAATACACCACAAGAAGATTTATCTGATGATTCTAGCGACGATTATCTTACGGGGAAAGAAGAAACTGATAAAGAAGAAACTGATAAAGAAGAAACAGATGAAGAATCAAGTGACGATGATAGTCAACAATATGAGGAGGGAAAGGATGAGGAAGAAAAGGATGAGGAAGAAAAGGATGAGGAAGAAAAGGATGAGGATGAAAATGATGAGGAAAAGGATGAGGAAGAAAAGGATGAGGAAGAAAAGGATGAGGAAGAAAAGGATGAGGATGAAAATGATGAGGAAAAGGATGAGGAGGGAAAGGATGAGGAAGAAAAGGATGAGGAAGAAAAGGATGAGGAAGAAAAAGATGAGGAAGAAAAGGATGAGGAGGGAAAGGATGAGGAGGAAAATTATGAGGAGGAAAATGATGAGGAAGAATCAGATAAATCAAGCGAGGATGAAGATACAGGTAGTGAGTCTGATAACGAATCAATAAAAAAATATGAAAAAATAAAAGATAGTGATTCAGGAGATAGTGATTCGGGGGATAGTGATTCGGAAGATAGTGATTTAGATAAAAGTTTAGATTTTTCAGAAAAAGAAAGTGCTATTAATGAAACAGTTGATAATTTAACACAAGAACAATTAGATGATTTATATAATGAAATAATGAACGATTATAATGAAGATGATGAAGATGATGAAGAATCAGAAGATGATAATGATTTTTTAACAAAATATGATAACTACAATGAACAGATGAATGATTATAATGATAAATTAGAATTAATGAATAGGGAAAATATTAAAATAACAGATAGCTACGATAGTTTATATCCTTGTAAAGATGACCCAGATTTTTCATTAAAAATCGCACAAAAAAAAGAATTCAATGAATCAAGATATGATGGTAAAATAAATGATGTTAAAGAAGCAGCAGAAATATTATGTAATACTACATTTGAATTAGCACCACATCAAATCTTTTCTAAGAATTTTATGTCAATTAATACTCCATATAATAGTTTATTATTATATCATGGTTTAGGTTCAGGAAAAACTTGTTCTGCGATTGGTGTTGCAGAAGAAATGAGGGATTATTTCAAAAAAATAGGAATAACTTCTAAAATACTAATAATTGCAAGTCCAAAAGTTCAGAAAAATTTTGAATTACAATTGTTTGATGCAAATAAACTAAAAAATAAGGATGGTATTTGGACAATTAATGATTGTATTGGAGATAAACTAATAAGAGAAATAAATCCAATGAATAGTAAAAATATGCCACTAGAATTGTTAGTAAAAAATATTAAAAATTTAATTAAAGAATCTTACCAATTTATGGGTTATATTGAATTTGCAAATGTAATAAATAAAATAATAAATAAATCTTCAGATTTGAAACAACGAAAACAAAAAGAAAGCATACAAGACAATTTAAGAAAAGAATTCAATAATAAATTAGTAATTATTGATGAAATTCATAATATCAGAACATCAAACAAAGAAGATAAATTAGTACTAAATGCAATTGATAAATTAGTAGAAAATGTAAATGAAATGCGTTTATTGTTATTATCAGCAACACCTATGTATAATACTTGTCGTGAAATAGTATGGTTGATAAATTTAATGAATAAAAATGATAATCGTTCTACAATTATAGAAAATGACATCTTTACTAGTTCAAATGATTTAAAAATAACTAAAGGCAGAGAAGTAGGAAAAGAACTATTAGAGAGAAAAGTTATAGGTAATATATCATTTGTACGAGGAGAAAATCCTTACACATTTCCATATAGAATTTGGCCAAGTATGTTTTCACCGGAAAATACATTCGAAAATAAAACTAAACCAAGAAGACAATATAATGGGAAAAAATTATTAACTGATTTACAATTTGTAGATGTATATTTGACAGAATTAAGCGAATACCAAGAAGAAGTTTATAATAATTTAATCAGTTCAACTGATGATGTAGATGATGCTGAAAATGATGTCACGGGATATAATATATTGAAAAAATCATTAGATGCACTTACAATGACTTATCCAATGATGGAAGATAGTGATGGTGACTATAAGAATAGAATAGGTAAAGATGGATTAGAACAAGTTGTAAAAAAAAGACAAGAAAAATGTTCTCTTTTGTTTGAATATATAAGCGATGAACGAGTATTTGCACCAGAAAATATAGGTAAATATAGCAGTAAGATAAAAAGTATATGTGATTCTATAATGTCATCAGAAGGTATTATTCTAATTTATTCACAATATATTGATGGCGGATTAATACCAGTTGCATTAGCTTTGGAAGAATTAGGTTTTACACGAGCAGGTAAATCAAAATCATTATTTAGAAAAGCACATGTTAAACCAAATTCATATAAATATATTATGATTACTGGTCAGAAAGATACATTAACAAAGAATTTTGAAAATGATTTAGAATTGGCCACATCTTCAGATAATTTTGATGGCTCACAAGTAAAAGTTATTTTAATAACCCAAGCTGGAGCAGAAGGGTTGGATTTTAAATGTATTCGCCAAGTACATGTGTTGGAGCCATGGTATAATATGAACAGAATAGAACAAATTATAGGACGTGGTGTTAGAACATGTAGTCATAAATTATTACCATTTGAAAAAAGAAATGTTCAAATATTTTTACATGGTAGTATTTTGAAAACTAATACTGAAATTGAAGCATCGGATATGTATATTTATAGATTAGCAGAAACAAAGGCGATACAAATCGGCAATGTTACAAGATTATTAAAACAAACTGCAGTAGATTGTTTACTAAATAATGAACAAATGAATTTTAGTGAAGAAATGATGAATCAAACAGTAAATTTAGAACTATCAACTGGAGAGAATATTGAGTATAAAGTTGGAGATAAACCATTTACATCAATATGTGATTATATGGAAAAATGTAATTTTGTTTGTAAAAATGCAAATAAATTTGATAAAAAAAAAACAAATGATGATACATATAATGATTCTCATCTAAGAATTAATATAGAAACGATAATAAAAAGAATAAAAACACTTTATAAAGAAAAATATTATTATAATAAGTTGGATTTAGTTGCTAGTGTAAATATAAAAAAATCATATCCAATAATTGAAATAAATGAAGCATTAAATGAATTAGTTGAAAACAAAAATGAATATATTACTGATAGATATGGTAGATTGGGAAATTTGGTAAATATAGATGAATATTATTTGTTTCAACCAATTGAATTAGGTAAACAAAGATTATCATTACATGATAGGTCTAAACCTATAGATTATAAACATAGTAGTATATCAATTCAACCACCTAAAACAATAAAAGAATACAAATTTAAAAAATACAAAAAAGAATATGGTTCTAAAAAAAATGAGGTTTATGATAAAAAATCACAAATGTTTAAAATAAATAAAACTGATAAAAAAGATGTATTAGAAAAAATTACTAAATTGCCAAAAGATAAATTACAAGGTAAAGAATCATTAGATGAAGAATCATCAGATGAATCTTCTGATACTACAAGTAGTGATTCGGATACAACAACAAGTGATAGTGATGATGAAAATAGTATTGATAGTTCAGATAAGCAAAGTAAGATATTAGAGAGATTAGAAGCAAATTATAATGCAGGTGTTTCGATGCCCAAAAAAATAGCAAGAGGAGAACAAAATGAATATATACATTTTGGAATTGCAATGAAGAAATTATTAGATATAGGTATGGAAATGGAATATTTAATTAATTTTTTTACAGAACATATTATAGATAAAGAGAGTTATGATAATAAACTTATATTATTAAATTATTTGGAAAGTAAAAATAAGGAAGAATTTACAGAATTTGAAAAAAGTGCAAAAGAATATTTTAAAAATATAACAAAAACAACCAGTAAATTATATGGTATATTTTTAGAAAATGATGCAGAAGATGATAAATTTGTTTTAGTAATTAGAGATAAGGAACAAAGAAAATGGAATCCGGCAACTCCAATAGAATTTAGTAAATTTAAAGATAAAATAGAAAAAATTACAAATAAATTTTTGCCTATAAGTGAGAATCTAGGAAATATTATTGGTTTTGTTACAAAAAATAGTGAATCAAAACCATATTTAATTTTTAAAACAAAATTGCAGAATGGGAATAAAAACACAGGTTCAGTATGTACAAGTAAAAAAATAGTATTGGGACATGTTCTTGAAATGCATGGAAAAACAGAATTAGGTAAAAATATTAATTTTTCGTCATTTTATTTAAATGTTCTAGAATATACTTTAGAATTATTATTAAAATATTGTAATAAAAATAAAATAAATAATAAATATTGGTTTATAAATAGTGCAAATTCTGCGATTATTGATTTAATAAAAGCATAAAATTGATTTAAATATATTATGAAACCATATAATAATCTTACATTAAATATAATGGCTACAGTTGAAAAATCTAAACAAAATAAATTTACCTATAATATTTTCAGTGAAATACTAATTACCCGAAATATTAAAATTCCGATTTCTAACATTAATAATAATATTAAAAATATTTTAGAACAAAAACTAAAAAAATCTTTAGAAGGTAAATGCATAGTTGAAGGATATGTAAAAAAAAATTCAATTGAAGTTATTACATATTCTAATGGTATTATAGAAAATATTTACGCAGATTTCTGTGTTGTTATGAAATGTTTAATTTGTTGTCCTGTTGAGGGAATGAAAATAAGATGCATTGCAAAAAATATTACACAAGCTGGTATAAGAGGTGAGATTACTAATGTTAAAAACGAAGAAAATTACGAAAGTCCTATTATTGTATTTATCGCAAGAGATCATTATTATGATAAAATTAATTTTCAAAAAGTACAAGAAAATGATAATATTGAAGTTAAAATTATTGGACAACGGTTTGAATTAAATGATACATATATTTCAGTAATTGCAGAATTAGTAGAAACTGCAGAAGATAAAAGATTAAGAAGAATCAATGAAGCTAAGAAAGTAAAATATGAAGCTAAGATTGAAAAAATGAAAACAAAAAAAGATAAAAAAGAAGATGAATTACAGAAATCAGATGTATTACCTAATGATGATGATGATGTATTACCAGAAGATGATGATGTATTACCTGATGATGATGATGTATTACCAGAGAATGATAATGCATTACCAGAGGGTAAAGATGCATTAGCAGAGGATGATGATGCATTACAAGAAGATGATGTGTTACCAGAGGATGAGCTTGTTGATGATGATTTAATTTATGCAGATGAGTTAGTAGATGATATTGTTGACAATGATGTAGAAGATGATGAAATAGAAGATAGTGAATTAGATGAAGAAGAAATGGATGAATAAAACTGATGAATGTAAGAATTTCTACTATACTTATATTTTTAGATATTTATTTTATAATAAATATTTAAAAGCTTTTTAAAAGTATAATAAAATATGGAAAAGTTAAAAACTTTAAAGAAAGAGATAGAAAAAATGTCAAAATATCATCAAATAGAAATATTAAAATTATGTAATAATGATATAAATGTATTGGTAAATGAAAACAATAATGGTAGTTTTATAAATTTAACAGAACAAAATAAAGATTTTATAAATAAATTAAATGATTATGTAAGTTATGTAATAGAACAAAAAAAAGAATTAGAATTAGTTGAAGATGAAAAAACTAAATTACAAAATAATTTTTTTGATAAACATTCAACAAGTATAGATAACAAAGTGGTAGATGAATTTAATCAAATTAAATTAAATGAAGTGAAATTAAATAAAGATAAAAATCAAGAATTATATAATGAGTAATAGTCTAAATGATTTATCAAATAAGTTGGAAAGATTTATGTTACTAACATCTAATATACATTTAAATACAAAAAAACAAAACAAAATATTAATAGAACAAAAAACAAAAGATAAAAATAAAGATAATAATAATAATAATAATAATAAAGCTAAAGATAATATTTATATTCCAGATTATAATGATAAATTATTTTGGTGTTTTTACATAATAATGCATGGGTTTAAAAAGTATTTTCTGGTTAATAATGATAATTTCAAGATAGAAAAAGAATTTAAGATATCAATCGTAGAAAATATAAAAAAGTATAAAGATGACTTAAAAATTTACAAGATAAAAAAAAATAATATATGTGATATATTAATTAATTCAGAAAAAATAACATATGAAGTGTTAAATACATTTTGTTTAATTTTTAAAAAATCTATTATTTGTGTAGAAACTAATATTTTTTATGAATTTATATATTCAGATTGCAATCCAGATATAATAATATTAACAAAAGACAAAGATTATGCATTATTAAGATTTAATGAAGATATAGAAAAATATAATGCATACATAGAAAATGTAAAAACTAATTATTGGAAAATAGAAAATTATAAAAAACCATTAAAATCAGTATCTTCTTATACAATTAAAGAATTAATTATTATTTGCGAAAAATTAAATATTTACATTATTGAAGAAAATAATAAAAAAAAAACAAAAAATACTTTATATCAAGATATTATATCAAAAATTAATTAATTATATCAATATAAATAAATATAAATATAAATAATTATATATTGATATAATGGAAAGCGAAAATACTAGCGAAGAAATGCCGTATTATAAACAAATTGATAATGTAAAATATGACAGAAAACTACTTTCAACTGCGCTTAAAATGATGTCGGAAGATAGACTTTTGCAAATCAATTTAACTGATATGGAAAAGCTATGGCATGATGCAGAAGATGGAGGACGTATAACAGATTGTGAAAAACAAACATTGGAATATATTTGTAAGAATTATGAAACATCTGCAGAAGCGAAACATTTTGTAGAAAATAAACTGAAATAGATTGAAATAATATATGTTTTTTTTAAATTAAAAAAACATATATATATGTTTTAAAAATATATATTTTTAAAAATATATATTTTTAAAAATTGAAATAAATAGTATTTACATTGATATAGTAGTTATCATCATGCAATATCAATTTAATCATATTTTGAATACATTCAAAAAAAGAGGTGATTATCATACATGTGATAAAAGTAAAAAATTATCAGAACTTATTATGCGAAATGATTTAATAAAGAGAATGAATAGATTAGCTCGAGATAAATATAAAGGATGTATGCCATCAACTCTTTATTATCCTCAAAAAGAAGAAATATTAAATAATAATAATGTTAATGTAACATTAAAATCCTGTATTTGGCAATTAGATTCAAGACAGGATTGGACATTTATTGGTAAAGATAAATATGGAAACGCCATTGCTATATTATTTGACGGACATGGTAATAATTATTGTTTGGATGTAATGAAACAACTTACTAATAATGAATTAGAATATTTATTTGATAATAAAGAAGACCCGATAACAAGTTTAGAGTTATATACAGATATAAATAACACATCTTCTAGAAATAGTGGTGGATGTATAGTTATGTGTAAATTCGAGAAAAACATTATTCAAATGTGGTCGGTTGGTGATTCAAAAGGAGCAATATACAAAAATGATGTATTAGTAAATGTTACTAGACCACATAATAAAGATTATCCTGGAGAGATACAAAGATTAGCTGAGCAAAATTGTTGTCCTGAATCATCAATTATTTCACATAGTCGTACAATAGTTTTGACAGGAGAAGATTTAAAACCTACTTTTCCAGATTACAAACCAAAGGTAACACATAAAGATGATTTTCGATTTAATTTTGACCCATATAATCATTATTATTTAGGAGATAATGAATTTGCAATGTCACGAAGTGTTGGACATATGGGAAAAACATCATTAGTTGGAGAAAATATAGAATATATTGAAGTAGAATATGAGAATACAGATGATATCTATCTTGTTTTAGCGAGTGATGGTCTTTGGGATGTACAAGAACCAGATGATGAATTATTAGAATATATTAAAGATGGTGCATATTATACAACGTTAGTTGCTGGTAATAAATGGTTTGAAGATAAAATATGGTTTCATGATTGGAATCATAATTGTTCCAGATGTATATCTAGAAGAGCAAAATATAACAATACGAAAACACCACCAAGACGATATGAAAAAATTATTACAGAAGTAAAAGGTATTCCAGCGGATGATATATGTATAATCGTTATGAGTAAACCACAACAAGAAAATGAACCAGAAGAAATAAATGAACCAGAAGAAATAAATGAACCAGAAGAAATAAATGAACCAGAAGAAATAAATGAACCAGAAGAAATAAAATTATTGATTAGTGAAATAGATATTTCCACAAAAAAACCATTATCAAAAGAAGAAATAAAACAAAAATGGTTTGACTTAAATAAAAAACAATTGAGGCGGAGAATATGTGAATGGAAATATTGTGAAAATGATGAATGTTCTGAAATAATTTTAACGAATAATGAATTTTGTCAAATGTGTAAATTATAAAAAATAACTTTATAAAAATATAATTGTAGAAAAAATAATTTTAAATTAAATTATTTTTTATACAAATTTTTGAATACTAATTTTTTATAATTAATGAAACAGGGCAATGGTCGCTACCTATAATTTCAGGATGTATTTCAGATGAAACAACAGAATCTTTAAAATAATCAGGAACTATAAAATAATCCAATCGCCAACCTTCATTATTTTGTCTTTTTGATGGAACTCTCTGATCCCAATATGTAAATTTTCCTAAAACATTTGGATAAAATATTCTTAAACAATCTATCCATCCACTATTTAATAAATTTTTAAAATTATTTCTCTCTTCATCTAAAAACCCAGCCAGTTTATTTCGCCATTGTTTTGGTTTTAACACATCGATATCTTCATTGCTTACATTAAAATCACCACACAATATAGTTGGCTTATAGGAATTTAATAAATTCACATAGTTTTTAAATTCTTCGTCCCATTTTTGTGTTCTATATTCAAATCTCTCACTAAATCGTTTTTGACTATTTGGTGTATATACTGTTAATAAAATTACATTATCAAATTCCATAATTGTTATTCTACCTTCTAAATCAAATGTTGGTAAGGGTATAGTATATTTAATTGGCTTATATTTTGACCATATAGCTGTTCCACTTAATCCTTTTCTTTGTGTAATACCTTGTGTGCTTTGCCAAATTCTAAATGGATAAATTTCTTGTAATTTTTGTGGTATTTTTACTTGCTGTTCTTCTGCTTTTGTTTCTTGAAAACATACTATATCCCATTCTGCATTTTCTAAAAATTCTAAATAGTTTACTTGTTTTTTATTGTTTATGCGAGCACGAATACCTGCAACATTCCAACAAAGAATCTTAGTAGTCATTTTACTTGTAGTTAAGTAAAAAAACTGGTATCAATTTTTTTTCTTTTAATATAACTTATAAAAATTTAAATATCTTAATTATATATATGAATATTCTTGAAAAATTTTATGAATGGAAAAACTGGGAAGGTATTATGCATCATGTATATTTTGTATTTTTTATATATATAATATATGTATTAATTATTAATAAAAAAACAAGAACACTTCAAAATATATTACTTTTTACAATTGTTATTGCTTTAGGTACATTATTACATCAAAATATAAATATTAAAAATAATAATAAAACATTATATAATTTTTTTTAACAATCTTCAAATAAATAATTTTTATTTTTTGTTAAAAGAGATTTATATTTTTTTAAAATAGGGTCAATATATTCTTCAATATACTCTTCAGTTTGTTCTTTTGCTCTACCTATAAATAATTTTGGTTCTAATAAATCATTTAATCTATCATGAATACATGAAAATAATGAATCATTCTTAATTCTCTCAATTAAATCATTTGGTTTTCCTTCATTTTTAACTTGATAAGATGCATCTTGACTATGTTTACGTATAGCTTCATGTAATATTTGCCTATATCCACCTGCTTTTACACATTGCATTAAAATCATTTCAGTCGCCATAAATGGTAACTCACTTTCTATATTTTTATTAATAATTTTCGGCCAAACAACAATATTACTACTTATTTTTATTATTAAATTAGTAATTGCGTCAGCTGTTAAAAATGCCTGAGGTATAATGATTCTTCTAATTGCAGAATCATCTAATGTTCTTTCTAACCATTGACATGCTGTATTTTGAGAACAATAGTTAGGCAATCCCATTAAATACCTTGATAAACTACACGCACGTTCGCTTAACATTGGATTACGTTTATATGCCATCGCACTTGAACCTACTTGTTCTTTTTCAAAAGGTTCTTCTATTTCTTTGTGGGAAGCTAATAATCTAATATCACTGCACATTTTATAAATAGATTGTGCTAAACCAGATAGCGCTGACAATATAGTATAATCAATCTTTCTAGTATATGTTTGACCAGATATAGGTATTGATTTTTCAAAACCAAGCTTACTGCAAATCTTTTTATTTAATAATTTAACTTTTTCATGGTTTCCATCAAATAATTCTAAAAAAGATGCTTGTGTTCCGGTTGTTCCTTTTATATCTCGCAATTGCAGATTATTTACAATATATAACATATTATCAAAATTCATTAATATATCTTGCATCCAAAGCGTAGCTCTTTTACCAACAGTTGTTAATTGTGCTGGTTGAAAATGTGTATAACCTAATGTAGGTAAATCTTTATATTTTTCAACAAAAGCTTTTAAATTTTGTAATATTAATAATGTTTTATCTAATAAATACATTAATGATTTACGCATTAGAATAATATCAGTGTTATCAGTTATAAAACAACCAGTTGCCCCTAAATGAATTATACCTTTGCTATTTGGACAACATTCTGAATATGCATAAATATGCGACATAACATCATGTTTTATTTCTTTTTCTTTTCTATTTGCAGCTCTATAATTAATATTGTATATATTATCACGTAATTCACTAATTTGTTTTTGTGTTATATTTAAACCAAGTTCTTTCTGAGAATCTGCAAGATAATACCATAATTTTCTCCATGTTATAAATTTCATATTTTGTGACCAAATATAATTCATACTTTTTCCCGAATATCTTGTTGTTAGTGAATTATCATATATATCTTTGTTATAATTCATTAATCATTTATAATTAATTAATGAATTATTTATCTAAGCAATAATATGTTTTAAATTTTATTGACTTAATTATTATTATAAAAAATTGAAACATATAAATATTATTATCATAAATATATATATGTCTACTAAATCTTATAAAGATGAAATGAAATTATTATTGGAAATATATTTAGATAAACTAAGGCATCAAGAAAATGATAATGAATTAGAATTGGAAATCAAATTTTTAACATTTGGTAAATTTCAAATTTCTAGAATTAATTATGAAAATGTCATAAAAAAATTATTATCACTTGGTTTTGTTTTAGGTAATGAACAACATATTCTTAGAATATTAAATATGTCTTCAAATAATTCATTGAGAGATTATAGGGTTGAAATTAATGGTCTTGATAATATTTCAAAATATTGCAAACAAAATACATTATCTAATCAAGAACATATTGATTATAAAGTAAATAAAAAAACAAGAATTCAATCTGATACAATACAAAATTGTGAAACAAAAAATCATGATTTTAATTTTAAAGTATCATTGATGAATGAAGAAGTATTTAGTTACTCGAATCAAAATGATGATATCAATACAATTGTTCATACATGGAGAGATTTACGCAAAATATTTAGATATTTAACTAGACACACTCTATCTCATCATGATTTACCTTTAAAGGTAGATGTTTCCATTGTTAAACAATCTAACCGAGAATATAACAAAGAGTCTAATATGTATGATTTTATTGAATCTGGATTATTAAAATCTAAAGAACGTTATGAAATAGAAATAGAAATTGATAATGAAAGAATGAAAGAAACATTTGGTGTTGATGAAATTCATAGATTTAAATATTTAAATGAATCTATAAAAAAAACCATTAAATATGTATTATCTGGTATACAAGAAACAAATTATCCAATTTCATATGCAGAACAAGAAAGTGTATTACATAAATATATGAAAGTATTATGGAAAACAGAGTATAAAGAAAACGTTAGAATTAAAAACTCTAATTTCGTAGGTCCATCATCCGTTACATTACAATTAGAAAATGTTGTTGAAAAAAATACTGATGTTCCTAATATCCATAAAAATTATTCAGTAACTGATAAAGCAGATGGCTTACGTAAATTATTATTTATTTCAAATAATGGCAAAATATATTTAATTGATACAAATATGAATATTCAATTTACTGGTGTTAAAACAGAAGAAAGTAAAATATTTAATACAGTTATTGATGGAGAACATATAAAATATGATAAAAATAAAAACTTTGTTAATATTTATGCAGCATTTGACATATATTATTTCAATACAATTGATACTAGATATTATCCATTAATGCGATATGATGATGATGATAGTATCTCTTATTATAGATATCCACTTCTAAGAGAAGTTGTTAATAATATGAATTATAAATGTTTAACATCTACTAGCACTTTACCTATTAATATTAGAGTGAAAGACTTTTATATTATTGATAAAAAATTATCACTATCTAAAGCATGTAGAAGTATATTTGATACTATATTTGATTATGAAACAGATGGTTTAATATTTACACCTTCTTATTGTGGTGTAAATTCAACTAATATTGCTAAATCAGAATCTAAAAAAAAAAGTAAAAAAGACAAGAAAAAGAAAAAAGATGATGATGCATCAGAAAATTCCGATGATGAATTAGAAAAATCATCTGATAAAAATGAAAGCAGGTTGGAAAAAAAAAATAATTTACCTTTAAGAAAGACATGGTTTTATTCATTTAAATGGAAACCACCAGAATTTAACACTATTGATTTTCTAGTAAATTTTAGAAAAGGTGCTGATGATAATGATTCTACATATTATATTCATCAAAGCGGTATAAATAACCAATCTGCAAGTCAAATTCAAAAATATAAGATTTTAGAACTAAGAGTTGGTTACAATATACATCAACATGGACATATTAATCCATTTGATGATGTAATACACGATAGATTACCATCCTATGATGAAAATTATAAAAAATACAATGATAAAGAATATATGCCGATGTTGTTTAAACCTTCTGTGCCTCCTGATAATACTGCATATATGTGTAAAATGTTACTAAATGAAGATAATAATATTTTAACAGAAGAAAATGAAGTTATTGAAAATGAAACAATTATTGAATTTAGTTATGATTTAAATAACGAAAATAAAGAATGGCGATGGAAACCATTAAGAGTAAGATATGATAAAACAGCTGAATATAGAAGTAATCAAAAAAATTACGGTAATGCTTTTCATGTTGCAAATCAAAATTGGCGTTCAATTCATTATCCAGTAACAAAAAATATTATTGTTAATAATAATTTCCCATTAGATATACCAGATGAAAGTATCTATTATAATGAAAATAAATCAGAAACAAATACTAGAGGATTGAGGGATTTTCATAATTTATATGTTAAAATGAATTTAATAAATGCAGTTTGCAAACATAATAACACTTTAATAGATTTTGCAGTAGGTAAAGGTGGTGATTTTTCAAAATGGATAAAGGCTAAATTAGGATTTGTTTTAGGTATTGATAAATCTAAAGATAATATTTACAATAACTTAAATGGTGCATGTGTAAGATATCTAAATTATAAAAGAGAGAATAAAAAAGTGCCAAACGCATTATTTGTCAATGGTGATACAAGCGAAAATATAAAAAATTTGGATGCTGCTTATGATGATTCGGGCAAATTAATTATTAAAACATTATTTGCAAATGAATTAAATGATACACAAAATATACCAGCAGGTATATTAAGAAATCGTGAAAAATTTAGAGAAATAAAGAAAGGTTTTAATATATCATCCATTCAATTTGCACTACATTATATGTTTGAATCTAAACACAAATTATTTAACTTTTTAAGAAACGTAAGCGAAACAACAGCATTAAATGGATATTTTATAGGAACATGTTATGATGGTAAATTAATATTTAATTTACTAAAAGAGCAAGACAAAGAATCTATTATAATTGAAGGTAAAAAAATATGGGAAGTTACAAAAAAATATTCAAGTAAAGAATTTAAGAATGATGATACATCAATTGGATATCAAATTGATGTCTTTCAAGAATCAATTAATAAAACAATACCAGAATATCTTGTTAATTTTGATTATCTTACAATTTTACTCGATAAGTTCGGTTTCAAAAAAATACAAGATAAAACATCTGTTGTATTAAAGAGATTAAATGTTAAAGAAAGTATTGGTAATTTTAGAGAATTGCATAAAGCATTTCAAGAAAATCATAAAAGATTAATAGGAGCGAGTGAAAATATGTTTGGTAAAGCATCAGAAATGAAACCTTATGAAAAACAGATATCATTTTACAACAAATATTTTATATTTGAGAAAAAAACAAATATAGATTCTTCCACACTTGATACATTAATAAATAATTTGTCAAGAAGTGATTATATTGATTTTGATGCAGTTCCTGATTTGCAAGAAAAAACACAAACTACTAAAGTAGAAAGCACAAAGAAAATTAAAACAAGTAAATTAAGTGAAAGAATTACATTGCAGATGGAAAATTTAGAAAAAAAAATAAAAGAAATAGAAAAGAAAACAGAAAAGAAAACAGAAAAGAAAACAGAAAAGAAAACAGAAAAGAAAACAGAAAAGAAAACAAAAAATAAAGAGTGAAATTAAGAAAATAGCTAAAACATTGAAAATAGTTAAAACATTAAAAAATATAAAATATATAAAAATTATGTTATAACTATATTTATGAGTTATTTTACATTACCAAAAAATCATGGAACATATGATATTGAAAGTAAAATTAAACCTAAATTTAATAATATTGAAAATATTAAATGTGTAATTAATAAAACCCTTTCTAATTATTTAAACATCTGTAAATTAGAAATCGAAAAATATTCATATACATGGGATTCTTTTAAAAAATATACAAATCCATATGAATTCATACATACTTCAATTGATAATACTAAATTATCAATATGTAAACATAAACCATTATCAAGGTCATTCTATAAATTAATAGAAATTGTAAATACATTTGAATTATTAAACAATGTAAATAGTCCTATAAAAACGTTTCACTTAGCAGAAGGACCAGGTGGTTTTATAGAAGCAATTATATTTTTAAGAAATAATAATTTAGATAGATATTATGGCATGACATTAATTGATAATACTAATGTAAATATTCCAGGATGGAATAAAAGTTTATCATTTTTAAATAAGAATTCTAATGTAACATTGGAGTATGGTTATGATAAAACAGGTGATTTAATGAACTGTGATAATCTTTTATATATTTATAAACATTATAAAAATTCATGCTATATTGTTACCGCAGATGGTGGATTTGATTTTACTACTGACTTTAATAATCAAGAAATAATAAGCTCTAATTTAATTTTATCACAAATTGCTTATATTATTGCTATCCAAAAACATAATGGACATTCTATTATTAAAACATTTGATACATTTACAAGAATATCGTTAGATATAATATATTTATTAACAAATTTATATGAAGAAGTTCATATAATTAAACCAAATACAAGTCGTTATGCAAATTCTGAAAAATATATTGTATGTAAGGGATTTAAATTAAAAAATGTTGATTCATTAATAAATATTTTTTATTATATAATTAAAAATATTCCTATTAATAAATATCTTACAAAATTATTTAATTTTGATTTGCCATATATTTTTTTGAATAAAATGGAAGAGATTACATCAATATTGGGTCAACAGCAAATTGAAAATATTACAACTACACTAAATCTAATAAACATAAATAGAAAAGATAAATTAGAATGTTTAAAGAAAATTAATATACAAAAATGTGTATATTGGTGTATAAAACATAATCTAATTTATAATAAAAATTTTTTGATTAATAATAATTATATTGATTTGATACAAATTTCTGATAAAAATAATATGATTATTGATACTAATAATACAAAAATTAATACAAAAATTACTATTGATAATAGTATAAAATCCTTAAAAATATAAAAATATAAATAAAATTATAGTAAAGAGATAAATATATTTATTTAATTAAATATATTTATTTAATTAGTTAAATATTTTTTAGTTATTTAAATATATTTAGTTATTTAAATATATTTAGTTATTTAAATATATTTAATGGAAAATATTAGCACTTTATTCAAACTGTCTTCGTATTTAACCAGCAAAAAAAAAGAGAGATTTGAAATAATTTTAGAACCATTGCAAGCACTAATACAATTATCATTATTATCATACTGTCCGCCTGGTGCAAAATTATCAATATCTAATAATCTATTGATTATACAATCATCTTCATGGAATCAATCGTTTATAAGAAGTTATAATAGTGATACAAAAGACGATATATTTTTTTTGTTTAGTGTTATAAAACGATTTAATAAATTTTTTTCTTATATGAATAAAATTCCTGGGTCACATTCTGAATTATTTAATAAAATGATAGATTTAAGTGTAAAAGGAATTGATAAATTATTATTAACATATAGTAATACATCACATCAACAATTATTGCATACATTAAAATTATACAAAACACTGCTTATTAAACCAGAAGCATTTGATATTGAAAATATTGACGATAACAAAAAAATAAACAAAAATAATGATAAATCAAGTGATAAAAATAATGATAAAATAAATAATGCTGTACAAAATATTTCTTCAAATTTTTTGGATAATAAAGATAATATTGATGAAATTTTTATAAATATAACAAAAGTTTATACAGAAAATCATATTAAGCTATTAAATAATATTTTTAATTTATTAGAAAGTGACCAAGAAAACTATGAAATATATATTGAAGCAATTAATACTATTTTAAATCCTATTAATTTTAAGATAAAAAAATGGATTAATGAAAATATTATTTTTTAAAGTTTATTAATTTTCATAATAAATAATTATTTATATCTTCATAATAAATAATTATTTATATTTTTATATTTTATATGAATCGTATAAGTAATTTTAGTTCTTTACTAAGAGAAAAAAAAACACTATTATTATGCATATTTATTACATTATTTATTCAAATATGTATATCTATTGGAACTGTAATTTTTGAACAAGAATATAAACTTCTAGATAAAACAAATATTAAAAATAATAAATTTTCATATTTTGGTGTTTTTGTTTTAGTTATTTTATTACTTTTAACAATGACTTTATCTAATTTACCTTTTATGGTAAAACAATTATTATTTGTTTTATTTAGTATTTTTAATGGATTATTATTATCTTTATTTATTTATGCAATTGATGACCCCAATATTATTAAATCTGCGTTATTATCAACATTAGTTAATTTTATTTTATTTTTTGGTTTGGGCTTACTTATTGTATTTTTTGGATATGATTTAGGATGGTTAGGTCTTATATTATTTATTTCTTTAATTAGTGTAATTGTTATACAAATAGTTAATTTATTTGCAAAACAATCTAGCTTATTTAATAAAATTGTATCAATAGTTATTGTAATATTATTTTCATTATATATACTTTATGATACAAATAATATTTTATTAAAGTATAGAAATGACGGCAATAATTGTATCAATGGTGCGCTAGATTATTATTTAGATATTTATAATTTATTTACATCTTGGAGTAGTTTCAATAGTTCTTAATGTTGTTAACTAATGTTTATTACCTACATTATGTGTTAATGTTTTATAACATGATGTATGATTTCCATTTCTATGATAAATTGTTTTAGAACAACTATTTTCTTTACTTTTTATAAAAAATGGACTTTCAGATGTACCATGATATCTTCCTGCATTTGCTGCCTGAGAACCATATGCTGTTTTAAATGAAGCACCATTTAAATTTATTGTATCCATTTTTAATCTTTGTAGTCTATCGCTACTTGATACTGCACCTTGCGTGGAGAATTTATGATTATTAGGTTTATAGATTGTTTTCATTTCATTGGAATTACATACTGGGTTTGAACAATTTAAAATGGTTCTCTCGTTTGTATCACTTGAATCACTTGTTATATTACCAGAAATATTCTGATTAAATGTTTTACATCTGCTTTTTAAATATGCTCTACTATCTGTATAATATGTTTTTTGTAAATTAGTGTTTGACCTTCTAATAACATTTCCAGGTTTACCATTGATTATATGACAATTATTATTGCTTGAGCTATTGTTTTTAACAACATGATTGTTTAAAACTTCAGTATTATTCTCTTGACAATTATCTACAAATGTTCTAGATGTTCCATTTGGTACATCCATCGACATTCCTATACTCGATTTACTTTCACCATCCCTCATGTTTGGATTTAATTGTTTCCTCCAATGTTGAATTGGATTTGCTTTAAAAGGTGTTCCTGACCTATTATTCCCTCCTCCATTTATTAATGGTCTAGACCAAACAGATATACTTTCCTTGATTGTAGTTTCTTTCCATCTAACAATTGGTTGTCGTTGCCAATTAAATGTGTTAGTATTTGACATATATAATTTCAATAGAAAATAAAACCTTATATTATAATAATGATAACTATTATTTTATCACTATTAATAATTTTTTTTACAGTCATATTGTTTTACAATATATATAGCCTGTTTTTTGTATACGAAGGACATTCTAATATATCACTTGATAAACTAGTGGGAAAAAACGAAATAAACAACAATGATATTAAAACTCTTAATTCTAAATTAGATTTTGCAAAAAAAATATCTGACAAATTTAAATTAATTAAAGATACTATTAAAAATAATAATTTAGAAATTATTCGATTTTCTGAAAAAATACAAAAACAAACTGAAAAATATGTTGGAGGTGACCCTAAAGAAGTTGCAGAAAATGCTAAACCAGTTACAGGTTTATCAGAAAGTGAATATCAAGATACAGAAGAAAATTTAAGAAGTAATTCAAGAACATATTCAGCTGGCGAATTAGAAGAAAAAAATAATGGTAAAATTAATAGTAAAGATACTATTTTCTAATTTTTGTTTTTATGAAAACAAAAATATAAATAAATACTATATATGAAATTCTTAAATAAACATATATTCGTTTGTTTGCTTTTAACTATGTTTTCGTTATTTATGATATATAATATATTTTGCTATTTCAATGAGAATAATTTTTTAAGCATAATAGAAGGCAATGAAAATCAGCATTCAGATGAAGATGAAGATGAAGATATCGATAATACCTCAGAAATAGGTGGACTTAGAAATAAAATATATAAAAATTCAAATTCTATCGCAGAATTAAATGCAAAAACAAGTAATTTAAATAATGTAGAAAAGGAACTAAAACAATTAGATACTGTTTCTAAACAAAATAAAAAATCAATCGCAGTTTTACATAAACAACTTGATGCTAAATTAGAATAATACTTTTAATATATAATAATATTTGTTATTATATATTAAAGTATGTCAGATGTTTATGAAATGACTACAGAAGAGGAAGAAGAAAAACTTAAATTAACAACATATGATTATGGAGATAAGATTAGAACTCCAAATGAATTAGGTATGAGGTCTGAAGGTTCTCTTAATGCATTAGGTGATAATATTAGTGGTTTAATAGGTTATGTTAAAATTTTAACACTCGGTGGAGGAAAAGCATTAAATGTAAATAAATTAGGTGATTCTAAGGTTTTAGGAAATAAATTTTTTATGGAAACAGGCTCCAAGTGTCAGGATATAGATAATGATTATGCAAACGTAGATAGAAGTATATATTTAAATAATGTAAATAATGACCCAATGGGTATTAGTGATGGAAAACATACTGGATTATTACCAGGTATTATTGGAAATGTTTCACAATTAAATCCAAATGAAATATTTAGTATTTTTCAAAATAAAGAATCAGACAATGCAAGTGATAAAATACAATGTAAAGCAATTAGAATGGAAGTTATTGATAATAGTGGTAATTCTGATTATCAAACAAAGTTTGTAACATTAGCTGATATAAAAAAAATGCCTGATAATTGGTTTCAGGACAATACAAAACCTAGTATAGACGGTTTCAAAAATTATAATGAATATACTAATAAAAAGACTCTTGATTACAATACTAAAAAATATTCATCTGATATATTAACAAGGCTATATTTTTTATCTGTTAGCACATTATTTTTATATATTTTTTTGAAAGTAATGCATAAAAGATAAAACTATTTTAGTATTTAAATTATTGTTTAATATATTTACTTATTGCATCTGCTATCTTTATTGCTATATTTGCTGGTGATTCTAAATTATTATTAGTATTTCTACTTATTGCATCTGCAATTTTTTTTGTAATGTTTACTGATTGTGTCATGTCTCTATTATTTGTTATATCTTCATTAGAACCTGTTCTTCTTTTAGTGCTATTACTTATTGCATCTGCTATTATTTTTGCAATATGTACATAATGTTCTTCATAATCTTCTTGATTTATATATTTTTTTTTATTGTTATTGTTATTGTTATTGTTATTGTTCGTTTTAGCTTTTATTTCTTTAAAATTAGAAAATATTTGTATTTTACTATAAAATGGTGGCACAGGAATTAAATATTCTTTTGAAATATTTAATAAAGAACCTAAATTTTCATTACAATTATTATCTGTATTATTAGGCCATGTATTATATAAATCATTTTTACTATCTAAAATCATAGCTAATGCTCCGCTATCTACTGTTTCATTTTGTATATTATCTTTTGTTTTTTTTATTACTGTTCTGTAATCACTATCAGGTGGACATTTATTATGACTAACAATTTTCCAATGAAATACTTTGCTATCATCATTAAATGTATAATCTTCTTTATTTTCTTTAATGTATTCACTAATATCAGGAAACTGACCGGACTCAATTAAACTAATAAGGTCATTAAGATTATTACCACCAATCATATTTTTTAATTCAATATTATCTTTGTTTATTTGATTTTCATGATTTTTAATGCGAATTTTATTTTCCTTTATTTCATTTTTTTTTTTGCTTATTTCATATTTTCTTTTGTTTATTTCATTTTTTTTTCCTCTTTTTTTTTCTTTTATCTTTCTGTAATTTTCATCAGTGATTGATTTTATCGTCCTTCGCATGTTTTTTCTTTTCCTAAATGAATTTTTATGATTAGTATCATTTTTGATATTTTTATTTCTATTTAGCTTACTCGTTTGATTTTTACATTTTAATAATTTAAAAATTCTTTTTCTTGTTAATCTCATTTAATATGTATATATATTAAATGATCTTATATTTTTTTATATTATAACAATATAATAGATATGCCAAATCTAAGTGCTCCTGTTGAAATAAATGTTATACAAGATAAAGTTAATAGTTGCGATGAGAAATGCAAGTTTACATATTCTTATCCTACATCAAATCTTCTTTATAAAACAAATAATTTTTATCTATCTTTTAAACCAGCAGGTAATGAATATGATGGTAGTGTGAGTTTTCATAGAAGTTACTATAATTTAGAAGAAATACGTATTTATCGACCAGCATTACATAAATTTAATGGTAAAACAACAGCAGATGGTGAAATACATATTATTCATACAAATTCTTTTGGTGCTGGACAATTTATTGTATGTATACCAATAAAAACATCTTCGGATGGTAACTCTTCTCTCAATAATTTACTAAGAGAAGTAGCAAGATTAGGTAATATTTCATATAGAAGACACTTATCTCTTGCTAATTTTAGTTTAAATAATTTAATTCAGTCAAGAAATTATTATTATTACATTGGAACAAATATGTCTTACTCTGATAGAAGTGTAAGTTATATTGTATTCGATAGTGCTCATTCTATCAAAGTTAAAAAAGATGTTTGGGAAAAAGTTACACAATATTTTAAAAAACATGAAATTACCAGCAAAACGAATAATAATATATTTTATAGTAAAAATAAACCAATATATAAAAAATTAGAAGGAAGTGATATTTATATTGATTGTCAACCAGTAGATAGCGATGGTACATTATTAGTAGCAAAAGAAAAATCTTATAATCTTGATAATTATGTTGCATCTATCTACAATATTGTTGATGGGTTTGATAGTGAAGTTGCTACAATGATTCAACTATTTTTAGGTGCAATAGTAATGATAATATTAATATATATTATGCAAAAATTATATGATTTTGTTTCTCGTTCTGATTCAAAAATTACTAATCAAACTACTTCCAGTAGTTTAAATTCATCTAATACTTAATATAATAACAAAAGTTATTAATTAAATTATTATATTAAAATGATTAAATATGTGTAGATTCAATTGTAGAATCAACAACTGGTTTAAATTCTAAATCTTCCACTGGTTGCATATCAGCAAGTGATGGCATTCCATTTACAATATCTTCTTCTAACGAAGTAGGAAAATTATTAAATTTTGAAAAATCTTTGTTTTTATTATCTTCAGATGGTAAATAATTATTCATTGCATAACTAGGAGTCATATGTGACGAACGTTTTATTAATAAATATGCAACGATGAATGCTAATACAGCTAAAATTGGATTACAACACATTAATACTAATACTGGCATTAATACTACTAACATGTAACCTAAATTATTATCAATTAATGGAACTAAGAAATCTGGAGTTTTAATATTGAAGATTATATAAACAACAAAAATAATAGCTAAAGAAAATTCTAATTTATTCGCTGGTTTCATTAAATCGTTAATGTATTTCATATTCATTACATTTCTAACTTTTAAATTTTTCAAATTTAATTTTTTTAAATTAAAATTACTTAATAAATTCGGTTTCGCTTTCATTTATATCATAATGATAGAAAATTTATTATAGTTAATTTATAAAATTATATAAATACATTTTGTCATATTTATATAAATGTCTAATGAAATATCATCCTATTTAGGTCAAAAAGGATATTCACTGTTAAAAGAAACACTTTCAGTTCAGCAACAAATTGAACTTAGAGAAGAATTAGTTGTGAAACCAAATGCTCCTAAATCAATAATGATAAATGTTGATTCATTTCCTATTTATAAAGAATCTAAAAAAAAATTTTATATACCAAAATATTTTGGTATAACAAATTTTGGATTTCCACAAAAAATTAAAATAGAAAAAGGTGACGAAATAAATTTAAATTTTAAAGGTTCTATGAGGGACATGCAAATTCCTATTATTGAAAAATTTATGAAATCTATTGATAATGAAACAGGTTGTGGTGGTGGTTTAATTGATGTTGGATGTGGAGAAGGAAAGTGTCATGGTTTTAATACACCAATTTTAATGTATAATGGTGAAATTAAAATGGTTCAAGATATAAAAGTTGGTGATGAATTGATGGGTGATGATTCTACACCTAGAAAAGTTTTGAGTTTAGCTCGTGGTAAAGAAATGATGTATGAGATTTGTCCAAATAACGGAGACCCATATATTGTAAATGAATCGCATATATTATCATTAAAGTGTATAAAATCATATAATGAGTATGAAGAAGGTGAATTTTATGATATAGAATTAAAAAAATATTTAGAATTATTAGATATTTTTGAATATGTAGATACGCCATTAATTGGATACAGAGTTCCTGTTGATTTTCCAGAAAAAGATTTACATATAAATGCATATTCTATCGGTTATTGGTTGTGTAGTAACGAATTAATGAATAATATTCCTAATATTTTTAAAATAAATAGTAAAGGAAACAGATTAGAATTATTAGCAGGAATAATTGATTATTGTGGTTTTATTATTCAAGATAAATATAATATTATTCTTGAAAAAGAATCTTTAATTGATGATATTATATTTCTATCGCGTTCTGTTGGATTATCTACCTTCAAAATTAAAACTGAAAATAATATATTTATTGTGCAGATATTTGGTATTGTAATAAATCAAATACCTATTAAAGATATAAACAAAAAAATTACTATTTGTGATAATACTGATGTTTTATTGAGTTTTTTAAAAATAAATAAATTATCAGTAGATAATTATTATGGATTTGAATTAGATGGTAATCATAGGTATTTACTTGGAGACATGTCGGTTACACACAATACTGTAATGAGTCTAAAATTAATTTCAGAAGTTAAAAGAAAAACATTAATTATAGTTCATAAATCATTTTTACTAAATCAATGGATTGAGAGAATAAATGAATTTTTACCAGACGCACGCATTGGACAAATACAGGGTCAAATATTAGATATAGAAGATAAAGATATCGTTATTGGTATGTTGCAATCTTTATCTATGAAAGAATATCCTCAAGATATGTTTAAAAGTTTTGGTTTTACTATTGTAGATGAATGTCATCATATTTCTTCAGAAGTATTTTCTCGCTCTTTGCAGTGCATTGTTACAAGAGTTACATTGGGTTTAAGTGCTACTATGGAGAGAAAAGATGGATTAACTAAAGTATTTAAAATGTTTCTAGGAGATATAATACATAAAGGAGTAAGAAAAGAAAATCATGATGTTCTTGTAAAGGGGATTGAATATAAAACAGATGATGATGATTTCAATGAGGTTAAGTATGACTTTAGAGGGAATCCTGCTTATAGCACTATGATATCAAAATTATGTTCTTATAACCGACGAAGTGAATTTATTCTAAATGTTTTAACAAAAGAATTGGAAAAAAATCCAAATCAACAAATTATGATTCTTGGTCAATTCAAAGAAATCTTAATTTATCTTTATAAAGCGATTGAACATAGAAACATTGCAAGTGTTGGTTATTATGTTGGTGGTATGAAAGAAGCAGACCTCAAGATAAGCGAAACAAAAACCGTTGTTATTGCGACATATGCTATGGCTGCAGAAGGTTTAGATATTAAAACTTTATCAACTTTGATTATGGTTACACCTAAAACAGATATTACACAATCTGTTGGTAGAATATTGAGAGTAAAACATAGTCAACCATTAATTATTGATATAATTGATAGTCATGACCTTTTTAAACGACAATGGTTAAAAAGAAAAGCTTTTTATAAGAAAAATAAATATACTATTATTCATACTAATAATGATTTATACAATTCTGATGAATGGACCACATTATATGATAGCAATGAAACAACTAATAAAAAAAATAAAAAAAATATATCTAAATCATCTGTAGATGATTTAACACAAGAATTTACTGGAAAATGCCTAATAAAACTTTAACTATTATATTTGTAGGTATTTTACAAAAAATTTTATTTACTAAATGTAATTATATTAAGTAATCAAATATAATTACTAAATATAATTATATTTAATTACTTAATATAATTATATTACTTTAAAATTAGTTTTTGTATTCATGTGTATATTCTTTGTTTCCTGATTGTAATCTTTTGAAACGTGTAAAAAGACTAGAATCTACTACATAATTACTATGTAAATCATTGTTTGAACGTCTAAAAGGTGTTACTTCTTTTTTTGATAATGTAATTAAAGAACCAAAAGCATTTCTCATAACTTCGCGATTCATTCCAACAGTTTGACCATCTAATTTAGTTGGCATGTGTATATTATATAATTACAAAAAAATGTTAACAATATTTTAACTATTAGTTTTCATATATTAATAAGTCTTCACCTCCCATATAACCATCATAATAGCAATAAAGGCTTGCTTTGTCAAAATTGCCATTGCATTCAATTGTAATATCACCAGTATAAAAATTATATGTTTCTCCATTTATTACTTTAGAACCATGTACATTTTCAGATGATATACTTATATGTTGAGGGAGTGATGAGGGGTCCTCCACCCCCCAGGCTCCAATTAAACCAAGAGGATGACCGGATGGTATTCCACGCAATGTATATGTGGTTGCATTTTTCAGTATATATTTTCTATTTGGGTTATAACTAGATTCATTGTTTAGAACATATTTATTACCACCAGAATTTATTATATTAACATTACTATCTATTTTTAAATCAGTATTTGGTGTATATACTAATAAATCTGTTCCTCCCATTGGACCATGCCACCGACAATAAAGACTTGCTTTACCAAAATCACCTGTACATTCAATTTCAACAAAATCTGTATAATATGTTGTGCCACCAACTATATTAGTAGCAAGTGTTGTAGACAAAGTTAGATATTGTGAATCATCTATATTCTGTATAGCAGTAGGATGACTATTGTCAAAATTTAAAATTTTATATGTAGTTCCATGTGTTAATGTATATTTTCTATTTGGATTATAATTATATTCACTATTTAAAATATATTTATTATTTTTTATATTAGCACCGCTTTCTAAATATAATTTTACTTGTGGATTAACGAAATTATCCGCATTGCTTATTGCGGTGTTAATAGCAGATTGCATAATATTATACGTATTAATTGCATCAGAGTTAGGGTCTATTATCACTATATCATCTTTTAATAATTTAAGTAAATTATTTTTATTGACTACTATATTTTTAAGTGTATCTTTATTTTTCCAATTAGCACTGTTCAAATTAGAAACTGCTGTATTTGTGCTTGAATATTCATCAATAAAAATATTTTTTATTGTATTTGAATAAGTTTGTACCTTATTATCACGTTCTGTTTTTTTTGAATTGAATAATGTATTTGCGCTATTAAGATATTGTGAACCATCTAATTCATCTTTTTTATTTTTAGCATTAGCTATTTTCTCATTCAATACTTTATATTCACTGCTTCTACTTTGAGATGAATCAACGTTATTAAATGCCGATATCGCTATATCTACTTCAAATATTGCTTCTTCAAATTCTGCATTTTTTACTGTTTTATCTTTTATATTAAATATATCATCTGCATTTGTTGAGATATCTAAATTCTTTAGTTCTGTTTTCTTTTGTTGTACTTCATT
>JGI24539J26755_10000016_pt1 | contig 66506 bp, 75 predicted proteins | sample NorSeaMetagenome_2_FD_26755 | JGI IMG/M metagenome (IMG submission 26755) | reverse complement strand
TTCCGTGGATCACCAATAATACTACGATTGCCCAAAGCTCTTGGTCCAAACTCCATCTTCCCTTGAAACCATCCAATGACCTTACCTTTATCGATTAGTTTAGCTGTTTCTCTTACTAAGGAGTCAACGTCTTCATACTCCGTAAATACAGCTTCCTTCTTAATCAGCTCATCTTTAACCTCTTTATTCGAAAAAGATGGACCTAAAAAAGACCCCTTCATCCTATCATATTTAACTTCAGCAACAGACCGTTCCTTATTAAAATATATATAATGACCCACTAATGCAGCACCTAATGCTCCACCTGCATCACCTGAAGCTGGTTGAATATACATTTCTGAAAAAACACTAGATCTTTGTAAAAACCCATTAGAAACGCAATTTAAGGCTACTCCTCCAGCAAGACATATACTATCGAGACCCGTTAATCTTTTGGCCTCTTTTGCTAAAAGTAAAACAACCTCTTCTGTCACTTTTTGTATTGCTATTGCTAAATTACAATGCTGTTGAGAAATTTCAGATTCTGCTTGTCGTTTTTTAATCCCAAACAACCTCTGCCACTTCTTATCTTTCACCATTCTTAAACCCGTAGCGTAGTTAAAATAACGTTGATTTAATCTAAATGATCCATCGGGNAAAAGTGTTATTAATTCCTTTTTTATAATTGACATGAAGTTGTCAACTTCCTTACTATTCAAATCTCCATAAGGAGCCATTCCCATCAACTTATACTCGCCACTATTGACCTTAAATCCTAAAAAATAAGTNAAAGAAGAATANAGTAATCCTAAAGAATTTGGAAAATTAATTTCTTTTAAAACTTTAATATTGTTTCCACTTCCTTTAGAAATCGATACTGTTGCCCACTCTCCTACTCCATCAATTGTTAAAATTGCAGCCTCATCAAACCGAGAAGGAAAAAAAGCACTTGCAGCATGTGACAAATGGTGCTCAGGAAATAATAGTTTGGTTTTATTCCAATCTAATTCTCCGAGTTTTTTAAATGACTCTTTAAGTAGCTTTTTGAAAAACATTTTCTCGTTAATCCATACAGGAATTGACTTCACAAACGAAAGTATTCCTTTTGGGGCATAATAAAAGTAAGTTTCTAATAAGCGCTCAAACTTCAATAAAGGTTTATCATAAAACACTACAGCATCCAATTCATTCAATTGAATTTCAGCTTCAGCCAAACAGAATTGAATCGCGTTTAACGGAAATGAGGCATCTTGTTTCACCCTAGTAAATCGTTCCTCTTGAGCCGCCGCGATTATTTCGCCATCAATTAAAATTGAAGCCGCCGAATCGTGATAAAGTGCCGATATCCCTAATACCTTCAATTCTCAATTAGTTTTTGAATACTCTTAGAAATATATTTTGATATAAAAACAGAACCTGAATCGGTATAGTGGACGGAGTCAAAAAAATAAGCTTTATTGCCTTTCATTAAAAGTTCAGCATCTACTAACTCAACCTCTTCACGTATAGCCACCTCTCTTATTACTTTATTAAATTCTTGNTGTAACAANACNAAATCATAACCATCATATCTATCAATATTTTTTATCCCATAAGAAAAGCAACTCCCTTGCGTCATTAATATNGGCTTTACTTGCCAAGCCTTNGCGTAAGCAATAAGCCCTGTAATACTTTTTCTGAACTCATTTTTTAAAAATTGTTTTGTCAAGTCAAAACTAATTGGGCCAGAAGGAAACTCATCCTGCTCAATTAAACGTTCACCATCAAAAGTAGTTGGTAGTAGAACCAATGAAATATAAGGAATGAAAGTCCTTATAAATTTGTTTTTAGGTAAACCAACTTTATACGCATATAAGCTTTCCGAGTTCTCTAGTAATAATGAACGTTGCGGATGCTTATTAAAATAGGTTCCTGTATTTAGTAAAATACTTAAATCATTTACGTTATGATTCACCACCACAACCTCAGGGCTATGCTTCATTACTTTATTCGCTAAAATATTTAACGAATGCATCGAATGNTTNCCACTGTTNCCTATATTTAAACAAGTGACTCGCTTTCCTTTAGCGTTTAAAATACGCTCTACAGATCTATGAACTCTTATGTTCTCATCAACANCGTGACATTCGGTTGTTGATCCTCCAATAAAAGCTACTGTATNATTGGAAGAATCTATGTTTCTATAAGGCAGAATATAACCCTCTGAATCAGTTCTAAAAAGGAACTNTTCACCATNATGAAGNCCTGAATTATTTTGGTTATGAAAAGGCTCCCTCAAACGAATCGCATTTAGTTCATTTTTTAAGGTATCTCGATATTTAAAATAAGAATATCCACAGTATAGTTCAACAACTGCTATTATTCCAATTATTAAAGTAANCGGAATAACAATTAATAAAATCCAACTAATTATTTTTTTGAACATTAGTTATCCAGTAATGATTTAAAGTAGTCATATTGGGCNATTTGAGAACGAACTTTCTTTGTCTTTTTAACAACGTATTTATTTCGACCTTTCTCATCAATTATCCTAGCCTTAACATTATCTTTTAATTGTAACCCTAAAAACTCTCTCATTTGAGCCTTAATGTCCTTATCATAAATCGGAGTAGTTACTTCAACTCTTTTATCTAAGTTTCTGCCCAACCAATCGGCTGAACCAATAAAAAATAAGTCGTCTCCAGCATTATGAAAGTTAAACATTCTAATGTGCTCTAAATAACGATCGATTATACTAATTACTTCTATATTTTCGCTTAGATCTTTTACTCCGGGTACCAAAGTACAAATCCCTCTAATGATCAATTTAACCTCAACACCTTCACAAGAAGCCTCGTAAAGTTTATTGATTAATTCGGGATCATTAAAGTTGTTTAGTTTTATAATAATCTTAGCTTTTAAACCTTTTTTAGCATTTTTAATTTCGCCTTCAATCAAGGTTGTAAACCTAGATCTCGTGTTGTAAGGTGAAATAATAATATTTGTAAATCGCTTATTAATGTAAGGACGTTCTATTAATTCAAACACCTTCTCAATGTCATTCGCAATTCTTTTATCCGAAGTCAATAATGAAGCGTCCGAGTAAATTTTAGCCGTCTTTTCATGGAAGTTCCCTGTGCCAACATGCACATATGTTTTTTCCGATCGACCTTCCAAACGTTTTACCATAATTAATTTACTATGGATTTTTAATCCGGGTAAACCAAAATGAACCTTCACACCTTCATCTTCTAAAATCTTACTCCACTTAATATTATTTCGCTCATCAAATCTTGCCCGCAATTCAATTAATACGGTAACATCTTTTCCGTTTTTAACAGCATTAATTAATGCATTTATGATTCTTGAATTACTAGCTACTCTATAAATATTAATCTTAATGGTCGTGACATTAGGGTCAATAGCAGCCTGACGTAAGAAATCAATTACGTAATCAAACTTCTGAAAAGGATAAAAACACACTACATCCTTTTTCTTTATCACATCCATAATACTTGATACGCCCTCTAAATCTTTTTGAGGCAAAGCAGGCAAACTTGGATTAAGCAACTTGGAAGAGCCTATTTCTGGAAATGCTATAAAGTCTTTAAAGTTATGATAACGACCTCCTGGGATTAAGTTATCACTCTTTTGAAGCTTCATCTTCTTGACAATTAAAGCCTTCATATCTTCAGGCATATCTCCATCATAAACAAACCGAACTAACTCACCTACTCTTCTGTCTTTTACGCTTTGTGTTAGTTTGTCAACAATACTTTTAGATAAATCTTCATCTATTTCAAGACCAGCATCTCTAGTTAATTTAATATTATACCCTTCAATTGTATCGTAATTAAAAATCGAAAACACGGATGGTAGATTGTATCGAATAATGTCATCTAACATCATCAAATACTTCTTTTTTTCGATACTAGGAAGTATAACAATTCTATTTACTCTATCGGAAGGGATTTCTAATAGGGCGTATTCTACTTTAGTATTCTTCTTATCCTTATTGTACATTTTGATGCACATATAAGTAGAAGCATCTTTCATAAATGGAAAAGGCTTCTTTTTATCAATCAAAATTGGAACTAAATTCGTTCTTACTTTATCCGAAAAATAATCTTTAGCAAATTGTTGTTGTTCCCCAGCAATTTGAAATTCATTAACAAAGAAAATATTTTCCTTTTTCAACTCATTGATCAGGTTTTTATAAGCCTTATCAAATCGAACCTGTTGTTTTAAAACCTGCTTTAATATATTATCAAGAATAACCTTTGGATTCTCTCCAGATGAAAGCTTAGCTTTCCCTTTTATTTCTGCTACTTTTTTGATATTAGCGACTCTTACCCTGAAAAACTCATCTCTATTATTAGAGAAGATTCCTAAGAATTTTAATCGCTCAATAGTAGGGTTAGTAGCATCCTCGGCTTCTTGTAAAACTCTTTCATTAAAACTTAACCAACTAATTTCTCGGTTAATCCATTTTGAAGGTAATTGTACAGACATATTCTTTCTTTTTACTAATGTGCAAGTTAAAGAATCAAATGTTAATTATGCGATCGTTTTAAAGGTTTTGTATTAACTAAACAATGATCAATAGAAGGGTATTATTTCTTGAATAATGAAAACGGGAATTTGAGTTTATTCACTCTGATAAATCTATAAATTTCAAGCTCTCCTCCAAAGCCAAGATAGAATCTTCGCAAACCATCATTTTCACTTCCTTCAAAATCAAAAATTATTTGTTTATTGGCATTAATAGATATTAAATGATCTAATAAAAAAAACAAAGCCCCTTTGTTTTTCCCTTCCTCTGAATTACCCGAAAACAAAAATGTTATTCGGTCTTTAAATTTCAGAAACAAACCACCGCAAATAAGCTTTCCATCACTATAAACTCCATAGCACTCTGATTCTATTTCAATTGCTATATTTTGTAAGTTTTTATAATCTTGGTTTTGTAATGTATCAAGATGGGCTCCTTTGTCCAATCTAAATAGATTTACGATTTCACTTATATTAACTCTGCACTCAACCGTAAGATTTGCCTTGTGTGCTTTTTTTAGATTTCTTTTATGATTGGAAGAGTAATTCAACCTTAAAGAATCATAAGAGTTATTCAATAAAAGAGTACAATTCCTTCGTTTAGTCCCTAGGATTCCTCTGCCTTTAACATAAAGTTCAATAAAATTTATTTTTCCGTTTAAAAAATCAAAAGCCTCTTTCTCTAATTCATCCCGATTATTTCCTCTTGTGAAAAGTCCTAATTGTTGAATAAAAAATGGTGGATAAACATATTTTATTCCATACCTAACTCCAATAGGCAATGGGAAAACGGCAACATATTGATCGTTATCCTCCCAAACTAACCCCTGCCAATCTTTTGCCACNATATCCAAGTAAGCTATCAACCCATATATTAGAGGGTTATCGGAACTTGCAATACANGCATTCCATTTCTCAATATCAATATCTTTCTTTTTTAGTAATTTCATTCTTTACCGTATGCAATCATCTCTTCAAAAACAGCTTTCCATCCTTTCCATAAATCGCTGTTGTTCAAACTGTCGTTATGCCAAAGCGAAATAAACTCACCATTCACCATCCTAACTTCATCAATCAATCGTTTGAAATGAGGAATTGCAGCTTCCGGATCTATTTCCATGTAATATTTCAAAGTCCCCTCCATTATGGCAAAAGGATGAATCTTTAAGTTTGTTTCAACTTCCAAATCCAAATCATAAAAATAAAATGGTGTACACATGCCCGCTCTAAAACCATAATTAGAAGCATAACCCATTGTAAAATCATCCGTAATATCCAATTCTATTAAATTACGATAAGTATCAGGCAACACCAACTTCAAAAAGTGTTGACGACTTCTCCAAATCTCTCGGTTTATTACATTACTTAATCGTGTCACTTCCCTTTCTAGTTTTCTGAAGTTATAATTCGAAGCAAAAGAGGGATGAATTCCAATCTTTGAATGATCGGAAATTGATTTAATTAACGATTGAAATCTCCTGCTACTTACTGGAATGTTTTTATCATTCATTCCGTAATCTCCCAAAAGGAAGAAGTAAATGAAGGTTAAGTTTTGATTCTTAACCAAGTTTTCTTGATACTCAAATGTGTCGTATGGATCTTTTTGTAACCCCAAAAGAGTTTTAGTTCTATTTTTAAAGCCTTTATAATCGAATGTTAAAATAGATTTACCATAGCCCATTAACGAACGTACAAATCCTTTTTCCAAATAAGCATAAGCGTTATCTACATCAATCGTGGTTATAAACTTATACTTTCGTTCTGGCATAGTAAATCCAGGATACAGCTCCTTTAATAAATCCGTGAATTTTGAAATCCAAATATTAATTACAGGCTGATGTAAAATTCCTTCATTGAAGGCTAAACTTTGCGGTGCATCAAACCGATTGTATATATCTTTCTTATGTGGTAAATACTCTTCATATCGCGCCGCCAAATAAAACGAAGCAGCAAATATATCAAAGGGAAACATACTATTCCCACCTACCCCAAAAAAAGCTTTTGTTCGATCAAATGGAATAACATTAATCTCTTGATCACTAATTCCATTTTCAAATAAAAGAGGCTTACTCCTTATAAAAAAAGCGTTATCAATAGGGTTAACAGTGTAAGCAATCTTCACACCTTCAACAGCCTCAAATTCCTTTCGATCAGAAATTAACTTATAGTCTGTTTGCATTACATCTTTAAACACAAGATTAAACGCATATTTAACTCNACTTGTTATTTTATGGGTAAAAACATATATCATTTTAACAACTCTAAAATCTCATTACAAATAAACTCTCCTGCCTTACCATCTCCATATATATCCTTAAAATTAGGATTAAGTTTTTGTACTTTATCATATGCCTGAATCAAAGAACCTTCATTTACTTTGAATAAAATAGCGGCTTGATTATCCAATATTTCACCCCATTCTGTTTCTTCCCTCAAAATCAATGATTTTTTCTTGAAAAAATAAGCTTCCTTTTGAATACCACCAGAATCAGTAATTACAATATTAGAATTACACTCTAACATTATTATATCCAAATAAGATGCAGGTGGTATTATTAATATTTCAGATTTTAATTGGTCTAAATAATACGGTCCAAAAAACTTTAAAATCATCTTTTCAGTTCTTGGATGCATCGGGAATACAATCTCATTCCCTGATTTAAGCTTAACATCTATAACTCCTTCAATAATAGATCTTAACTTTACAGCATCATCAGTATTACTTCCTCTATGACACGTAAATAAATTAAACTCATTGTATTTTAAATTATACCTTGTTAAGATAGTTGATTGTTCACGTGCTTTCGATTCGTAAAACAAGCTGTTATCAAACATTACGTCTCCACAATATTTCACTTTATCTGAGTTGATTTTTTCCTTCTTTAAGTTTAATACACCAATCTTTGTAGGAGAAAATAATAAGTCACTCGAATGGTCCGTTAATATTCGATTACCTTCCTCAGGCATTAACATATTAAACGATCGCATTCCTGCTTCAACATGAATTAAAGGAATGTCTTCAATTATGGCAGAGATNGTACCTGCTAATGTAGAATTAGTATCTCCGTAAACAAGTAATGCATCAGGAGATTCTTTCTGAACAGCGGCCTGAATATTTTGAATCATTTGATTTATTGGCAACGGTTCTGAATCGTCAATTTCAAATTGATACCTAGGAATTGGTAAAAACATTTCAGCATAAAAGTCGCTACTCATATTGGCATCGAAATGCTGGCCTGTATGCACAACTACTTCCTCAAGTTCTCCTCTAAAATCATCACGCACAACTCTCGTTATCGCAGCTGATTTTATAACTTGAGGACGTGGTCCAATAACCGTCAAAATTTTCTTCATTAAAGCTCTAATTCGTCTGCAAAGCTATAATAAGAATTTCCTGCTATAATAAGGTGATCTAACAAATTAATTTCTAACAATTCGCATGCTGATTTAATCTTTTGAGTCACTTTATGGTCTTGTGGACTTGGTTTTAAATTTCCCGATGGATGGTTATGGACTAAAATAACAGATGATGCTAAATGAAGCAGCGCTTTTTTTAGGATTATTTTATTATCTACTACTGTTCCTGTTATTCCTCCAGAACTAATTCGTTCCTTTTTGATAATCCGATTTCCTCGATTTAAAAAAACAACCCAAAACTCTTCATGATTCAAATCTGATAGATTTGACTTCATTTCTTTAAAAATATCCGAACTCGCTCCAATCTTAGTTACCACATCAACTTCTTCCTTTCTTCGCCTTGCAAATTCAAACGTTGCCGATAAACTCACCGCCTTAGCTTCCCCAACCCCTTTAAACTGTTTAAAGTCTTCAATCTGCATTCGACTTAACTTAGCAAAGTTGTTATCTGCTTTCTGCAAAATTCTTTTCGCTAAGTCAACTGCTGATTCACTTCTACTTCCACTTCCTAAAATAATAGCCATTAGTTCCGCGTTACTTAAAACTGAAGCCCCTTTATTTATTAATTTCTCACGAGGCCGATCATCTAAATTCCAGTTTTTAATAGAATTACTTGTTTCCATACAACAAAACTAAAAGCATTAAGACGAAGTAATTTAAAATTTGAATTTAAAATGGTTAAACACAAAAAAGGTTATCCAAACTGGATAACCTTTCAATAAATTTGTTTTATTAAATCCTTATGCTATTGCAGCAACAGACTTAGTAACTTGACTTTTTAAGTTAGATGCTTTGTTTTTGTGGATAATATTTCTTTTGGAAACTTTATCGATTAGAGAAACAACTTTAGCTAAAGCTCCTTCAGCTTCTTTTTTGTCCTCTAAGCCTTTAATATTTCTGATAGCATTACGCATAGTTTTATGGTAGTACTTATTAGACTCTTTTCTCTTTTCAGATTGTCTAATTCTCTTTTTTGCTGAAGCGTTATTTGCCATAATATTTTTAAATTAAAAAAAAGAGGCGAACCTCTTTTTATTGTCCAAGTAGCCCGTAGGGGAATCGAACCCCTGTTACCAGGATGAAAACCTGGCGTCCTAACCCCTAGACGAACGGGCCAAAATGTCCCTCATTATTTTAAGGACTGCAAATGTATAATCTTTTTTCTTTTCTAACAAATTAAAATTGAAGAAATATCAGATTTAAAACTAAAGACCTGATTTACAGGTGGTTAATTTCACATCTAATATGCCTTTGCAAACAATACTCTTTGAGTTGATGGCTTACCCGTTAAAATACATTTNCCTTCCTCTAAAACATTATCTAATGGAATACATCTAATTGTAGCAGATGTTTCTTCTTTTATCCTTAATTCGGTATCAGTTGTTCCGTCCCAATGAGCTGACACGAAACCACCTTTATCATTAATTACACTTTTAAACTCTTCATAAGAGTCAACTGAAGTAATGCGATCATCGCGATAAGTTTTAGCTTTATTAAATAGGTTTGCTTGAATCTCCACTAATAAATTGGCAACATGATCAACAACTCCATCAAAAGAAATTACTTCCTTTGTTTTTTCGTCACGTCTTGCTACTTCAATATTACCAGACTCAAGATCCCTGTTTCCTAACGCTAATCGAATTGGAACGCCTTGAAACTCATACTGAGCAAATTTCCAACCTGGACGTTGATTATCTCTATTGTCAAATTTAACCCTAACACCCCTATCTTTTAATTCCTTAATAACGGGTGCTAATTTTTCAGAAATAGCTATTAATTGCTCCTCTCCTTTATAAATAGGAATAATTGCAACTTGTATTGGCGCTAATTTTGGAGGAACAATTAATCCCTCATCATCTGAATGGCTCATTATTAACGCACCCATTAATCGAGTAGACACTCCCCAAGAAGATGCCCAAACAAATTTTTGCTTTCCATCTGTATCTGTAAACTTAACATCAAATGTTTTTGAGAACTTCTGACCCAAAAAGTGTGATGTCCCTGCTTGCAGTGCTTTCCCATCTTGCATTAACGCTTCGATACAATAAGTATCAATAGCACCGGGGAACCTTTCATTGATTGTTTTAACACCTTTAATTACAGGAACTGCCATATAATTCTCCGAAAAGTCAGCATATACATCCAACATTTGTTTTGTCTCATCAACAGCTTCTTGCTCTGTAGCGTGAGCAGTATGTCCTTCTTGCCATAAAAACTCAGAAGTTCTTAAGAAAATTCGCGTTCTCATTTCCCAACGCATTACGTTGGCCCACTGATTAATTAAAATCGGTAAGTCTCTGTGAGATTGAATCCACCCTCTGTAAGTATTCCAAATAATAGTTTCTGACGTTGGACGAATAATTAGTTCTTCCTCCAATTTGGCGTCTGGATCAACAATAAGCCCTTCACCGTTTTCATCATTTTTTAATCTATAATGAGTAACAACGGCACATTCTTTAGCAAAGCCTTCAACATGCTCAGCTTCTTTACTTAAGTATGATTTAGGAATCAGTAAAGGAAAGTAGGCATTACTATGGCCTGTTTCTTTAAACATCTTATCTAATTCGGCTTGCATACTTTCCCAGATTGAATAACCGTATGGTTTAATAACCATACAACCTCTTACATCTGAATTTTGTGCTAAGTCGGCTTTAATCACCAACTCGTTATACCATTTAGAAAAATCCTGTTCTCTGCTTGTAAAATTCTTCGCCATATCTTTGGAATAATTTTTGCTATTTTAGAGCGTTTTGAATCCAATGTTTAATTTAGGATTACAAAGCGCAAAAATACAAATAAACAGTTGATTTAATAATGAAGCAGTTCAAACAATTTTTCGCCCTTTTCATTCTTGCTGTTGGAATTTCGGTTTCTTTCGTGAATAGCGTAAATGAAATTAGCAATAATGATTCTTTTCAACAAGAGGAAAAAAAGAAAAAAGAAAAAAACAAATCAAAATCCGAAAAGGAGAAAAATAAATCAAAGAGTAGGACTAGAACCTACAACCCTCCTAAAAAAGATAAATAAAAAAGGGATTGCTAAACAGCAACCCCTTTTAATTTCGAATAAAAGATTCGAATTATGGTATCTTTTTTACTTTAACAGCATTAAATCCTCTAGGACCTTTCTCTAGTTCAAAAGTAACTTTATCTCCTTCTGTAATTTCATCAACCGTTCCGTTAACGTGAACAAAGTATGATTCGTTAGAATTCTTATCCTTAATAAACCCGTATCCTTTTGAATCGTTAAAGAATGAAACTTTACCAGTTAATTCAGTTTCCTCTTCTACTTCGTTAGCAGCTTTAGAATAATCTAAACTAATGTTTTCAGCTTTAATTTTAGTACGTTTTGTTGGATCCGGTGGAGTATCAACGATATGACCGTTCTCATCAACATAGGCAAGCATGCTTTCAAAATCCCCTCCAGTTGCATTTGCTTTTCGTTGCTCCTTACGTTGCCCCTTCTCCTGCTTCTTTTTAAGTCTTTTTTTCTCTCTTTCTTTTTTACCAAATGTTTCTTGTGACCTACCCATAAATATTCTAAATAATAATAATTGTACTGTAATTTCCAACCACAAGAATCAATCAAAGAAAATTCGAAATAAAACTCTTGGTAACTGGTGATTTAACCTAATCGGCAACAAAGATACCACTAAATAACTGGAAAGTAAAGAGAAAGCGAAATTACCCTCTCTGACGAACAGCTTCATACATAATAATTCCTGCTGCAACCGATACATTTAGACTTTGTGTTTTACCCATTAAAGGTAATCTTGCAGTTGAATCTGATTTTTTAATATTTGAAATTGCTATCCCAGCTTCCTCTCCACCCATCATAATCGCAATAGGCACAGTATAGTCAACTTCGGTATAATCAACATCCGTCTTTTCAGTACAAGCAACCAAATGAAGCCCTGAATCTTTAATATATGGAATAATAGATTCTATCCCTGGTACTTTACATATTGGAATATTAAAAATTGCTCCGGTAGACGTTTTAATTGTCTCACCATTAATTTGAGCAGCTCCTTTCTTTGGAATAATTATCGCATCAACTCCAGCGCATTCAGCAGTTCTTACAATAGCTCCAAAATTCCTTACGTCAGAAACACGATCAAGAATTAATATAAATGGATTTCTACCTTGCTCAAAAAGCGTTGGTAAAATATCTTCAATGTTTTGAAATTCAACAGGCGCAATAAAACCAATTATTCCCTGATGATTTTTTCGAGTAATACGATCCAGCTTTTGTTGAGGAACTTTGTTTAAAGAAACCCCCTTCTCTCTAGCTAAAGCCATGATTTCTTTTGCCTGAGGTGTTCTCAACGTATTTAAGATAAGAATCTTATCAAAAGTCTTATCCGACTCTAACCCTTCTATTATTGGATGAATTCCAAAAACTAAATCTGATTTTTCTTCTAATTCCACAGTTGTTATTTTTTTACCGATTGTAAAGTTAAGCTTTCCCCATCAAAGGAAGCAAAGTGAGGATTTCCTGTTGCCCATTCCCCTAAATTCACATACCGAGATGATGTTCCTTTCATCGGAAGATCCAATACTAAATGCCGATGACCAAAAATAAAGTAATCAAAATGTTCCTTCTCCAATATCTCTTTACTATATATATATAACCATTCGTTTTCATCTCCTAAAAACTCTTCCCCATCTTTTATATTTGCAATTCGGGAGTTCTTACTCCACATATTTGCGATGCCCATTCCTAAATTAGGATGAATACGAGCAAACAACCATTGACAAGTTTTTGATGCAAAAAAGTTTTTTAAAAACTTATACTTTCGATCTCCAGGACCTAATCCATCACCGTGACCGATATAAAAGCGTTTCCCGTTAAAATCTCTTGTAATATTNTCTCGATGAATTTCTACTCCAATTTCTTGGGGTAGATAATCAAACATCCACATATCGTGATTTCCTGTAAAAAAATGAACTGGAATTCCCGAATCTGTCAACTCTGCTATTTTCCCTAAGAATCGAACATAACCTTTTGGTACAGTGAATTTATACTCAAACCAAAAATCAAACAAATCTCCTACTAAATAAACTTCCTGAGCGTCAACTTTAATAGAATCCAACCAATCCACTAAAATCTTCTCCCGCCTTCTACTACTTTCATAATTAGGAACTCCTAAATGAAAGTCTGATGCAAAATATATTTTCTTACCTGATTCCATTATTGAAGGATCGTGTATATCTCGTTTATATTAAACATGAATTTGACCTTATTCATGTAAGAATCAACTCCGTTTACATCATAGTTACTTTGAATACTTTCCGAGAAACCTAATGGGAAATAAACCTCCAAATAATCTTTCTTCAAATTCAATTGTAAACCATAATCATATAGCAATGGCGCTGAAGTCCCTCCTGCTATGTAATCATCCCAAATACGATCGTAAATAGCAAAATCAGTATAAAACGAAAGAAATTTAACGGGTAATGGAATTACGATATTTAATCCTCCTAACCAAGAACTTGCCAAGCCAGGAGTAACTCCACTTTTAAATCCTCCGTCGTTTGAATAAACTTGCTGACTACCTAATAAGTTAGCATCAGTCATGAATCGCCCTAAAAAGGCTTGATCAAATAAATAATCGTGTGTGTCATAAAGAAACTGCTCTAAATCAGAAGTCCCTAGCAATGAACCATTCCCTGCTGTTACACGAAAACGTTCCGTGCCGGCATCTACATTTTGTAAAAACAACCCTCCAAACCCACGAATGTCGATAGACTGTAGTCTATCATTAACCGTTAAGCTGTAGTTGAACTCTCCTTGCAATTTCCAGTTTTGATCAAAAGCCTGTAGTTGGGAGTTAAAATCAAAGGGATTAATTTCTCTTTGATTTTCAAAATTATAATCAAACGTTATGTAATTTTTAAACTGACTACCTCTACGGTCAAATTCAACTGACACGTTACTTAATTTAGCCTCAAAATTGGAACGGATTTTCGAACGATCATTTGGCCTTTGAAGGATAAAGTTGGTGCTCGCTTCTATTTTCTCAATTTTACCGATTGCTCCACCAAAACCTAGTCCTTGTCTTCTTACAGATAGGTTCAAGTTAACCTTTTGAAAATATTCCGCTGGATAAAAAGAATACACAGCTTGCCCAAACCCTACCAGCTTTTGAGTTCCAAAAGAGAACTGCGGCATTACTAAAAACCTAAATTTCTTCTCCTTAATTAAAGAGTTGTAAGCAGCCATTCCTAATTGTAAGTCATCATGGTAATTAATACCCGCGATTGGCAAAAAGAAAATTTGCGTTTTGTCATCTTTTTCAAAATTGAAAAAAAACGTTGCCTCTAAAGGCTCTATACGCCCAAACAAACTAAATAAGATATAACGATTATTCTTTCTGTTTAACTCCGGCATATCATGATAGTAATCAATCGCTACCTCATCATAATCTCCCTTAGGAAAACTTAAACTTTTCGTACCAAAAAAGCCTTCGTACCAAGCCGTTTTAACAACCTTTCCATTTTTTAAAGCTGATATTACAATTGGAGATGCTATATCGCCAGCGTTTGCAACCACAACATCAAAACTTTTATTATCAAAAGAATAACCAGCAAAATGTACTTTATAGTCTAATGGGTAACTCGTTTGTAGTAAATCATCAAAAAACCAGTTCAACTTCTTACCTGTCTCATCAACAAATATCTTTCTTAAATCCTCCGGAGAAGGGTGCTTAAACTTCCAAACATCAAAGTATTTTTGCATACACTGATCGAAAAGTTTTTTACCCAAATATTTCTCTAAATAATTAAATGAAATAGCAGCCTTAGAATAAACAATAGCCCCGTAATTAATTGAGGAATATTCATTCGATGGTAAATTAATTGGCAAGTCTAAATTCCTAGTGTTTACAAAGTCATGATTCATATGGTGAAACTCCGTTTGCTTTGGCGTTAAATCCTTTACTACTTTTCGAATAATCGGGAAAAAATCACCGATCCTTAAATCCGATCGGACTTCTTCGTAAAATCTCCTTTCGTAATAACTATTTATCCCTTCATCCATCCAAGGATTCATGCGCTCATTCGTTCCCAAAACGCCATAAAACCAGTTATGTCCTACTTCATGTAAAACAACTTCCTCTAATTCCTTTCTATTAACTTGACCGCCTAAGACTGTAATCGTTGGATATTCCATTCCTGCACCGGCAGTCAAGCCTCCGTCTACAGCAGTACACACATCGTATGGATAATCTCCGATCCATAAACTATAATAATATAATGCACTGTCGATATATTTCTCAGAGCCGTCCCAGATGTATGCATTTGAAGGATTGTACTTCGAATACGTCTTTACCTTTCGTCCCGAATGAGGCAAAGTAACTTCGCTCTCCGTTTCAATCCAATTCGTATCAGTAAACCAAGCAAAATCATGAATCTCACTCAATGAGTAAACCTCTGTTTTTACCCCATCGTTACTGGATTTACTAATCAAATTACCAGTAGCAGCAATCACATGTTTTTCAGGCACAGAAACCGCTACTTTAAAAGAACCAAACTCAGAGAAAAATTCTCCTTGTGTCAAATAAGGCATCGCATGCCATTCTCCATCATAAACAGCAGGCTTTGGATACCATTGGGTAATTTGATACGAACCATCCAAATGTCCCAACCGAGAAACCTCACCATAAGGAACTTTAACTCTAAATGGCGTTGTTATGACAATTGAATCTCCAGGTAATAAACCTGTATTTAATTTAAAATGTGTTAAGTCTTTATACTCCGATTTTAAGGTGACTACTTTTTCACCACCTACCTTAAAATCCAGGCTATCTATAAAACCTTTATAAGCCTGATCTCCAAAATACAGCAATGTATTGCGATCTTCAACCAACTGCTTATCTAAAGCCGTATTCGCTTGATAAGCATTAGGCCAAAGATGCATGTAAATCTCGTGTAAAGTATCAGGCGAATTATTGATGTAAACAATCTTTTCAAATGCATGAAGCATATGCTTTTGATCATCTAAAGAAACTTTAATATCGTATTTAACTTCTTGCTGATAATAAGCCTTTAAATTCAAGGCTAAACAACTTAGCAAAAATGCAACTGTCCAAACTTTATTCATTCCCTAGATAGCCTTTAATAACGCGAGAAATATTTTCGCCTCTTAAGTGATTTCCTGCTTCCACAATTTCCCCCGATGGATCAATTAATAACAAAGTTGGAAAATGTTGAATGTTGTATTTTCTTCTTGTTTCTTTCCCTTCCGTATCGTATAATTGAACCCAACTATAACCGTTAAATTTCTCAATAATTCGTTGCCAGCTTTTAACAGAAGATTTGGAGTTTTTATCAATACAAATACTTATTATTTCGAATGGTTTATCCTTAAATTCTTCTTTGATATTAACCAAATTTGGAATTTCTTTTATACATGGACTACACCATGTTGCCCAAAAATCCAGAAGTACGTATTTACCTTTAAAATCTGAAAGATGTACTTGTTTGTTTTCCAAATTCAACAAACTAAAATCAGGAGCCATTCCACCAACTGAAGAAGCAAACACCTGAGCAATAACTTCATGATAATTCAATACATCCTGGTTGTTTGGGTGGTTTTTCAACAATGCACTATCCACCAATAAATAAGTTGTTTTATGGCGATCTTTATTTAAAGAGTTCACTGCAATTAAATTTGAGTACTGTCCTAAATTACGCATAATATAACCCTTAACAAAAGTCTCTTCCTTACGCTTTACATTTCCATATAATTGCTGAAATTCATTCATCAAAGCATGGTGTAATTGCTTTGCTTCTGCAGCTTTAAAAACACGTTGTAATGAATCCGCATAATACTTAGTTGCTTTAAGGAAAGTCACTAACGAATCTAGTCTTTCGTTCTCCGCTGTACCACCTATTTTACACGTTGCATAAAGCGCATTAACGTTTCCTGAAATTTCAACACTATCTCCAGGGTTTGCCATGAACTGAATTTCTCCTTCATAACCAGGAACATATACGCTATAAAACGCCGTTTTAGTGGCCCAATGTGCAAATGAAACGACTCCGTTTTCACCAATTTGCACTGTATCTAATTGTAATCTTTTAGGTCCTGATGGTAATACTTCTAAAACAGCTGTTCCACTGGAAATTTCATCCAATTTTACAGTTACTGTAATATTCCCTTCTTTAAAACCTTTCGATTCTTCACAACTTGCAAATCCAAATGTGGTTAAAACTAATAGTAATTTGGTTAAATTTTTCATGCTTATATTCTATTAATTAATTCTTTAAATAATGCTGTTAATTTGGGTTCGGCGTTCATAGCTGTTGCTATAATATCTTGAATATCTACAGGCTGAATTTCGCCATAACATACATCAGTAATAATCGAACAAGCAAAACAAGGCAACGCCATATGTTTCGCTGCTATAATCTCAGGCACAGTGCTCATACCTACAGCATCAGCGCCAATTATTCTTAAAAACTTGTATTCCGCAGGAGTTTCTAACATTGGACCTGGAAGACCAACATAAACTCCTTCTTGTATTTTAATATCTAAATCCTTCGCCGCTTCTTTTGCAAGTGCAACGTATTTTTTAGAATAGGCCTGATACATATCAGGGAAGCGACTTCCAAATTCATCGATATTTTTTCCAATTAAGGGGTTTCCCGGAAACTGATTAATATGATCGGTTAAAATCATTAAATCACCTTTCTCAAAATCAGGATTCATCCCACCAGCAGCGTTAGATACCAAAAGTTTTTCAATCCCTAATAACTTCATCACACGCACAGGAAAAGCGACTTCGTTTAAAGTATATCCCTCATAATGATGAAATCTTCCTTGCATCACAACAACTCGCTTGTTGTTTATGTAACCAAAAATTAAGTTTCCTTTATGTGATTCTAAGGTAGAAAGAGGGAATGCAGGTATGTCAGCATAACTCAATTCGAATTTAACGTCTATATCAGATACTAAACCTCCTAACCCGGTTCCTAATATTATTCCTATTTCAGGTTTGAAATCAGCTGTCTTTTCAATTAAGAAATCAGCTGTCTCTTTAATTTGCTTGAACATAATTATTAATCATTTCATCAAAAGTATCTTCATCTTCAAGACCTTTATGAAATTTAACTTCTATGGGTAAATAAAAAACAGGAAATTGCTCCAAAAGCGGAAAAAGTCTTTCGTCCCTTAATCGCATTGCATCTTTCTCTGTTGTAATTAAAATTTTGTCTTTAGAAATAATCGCTTTAAAAGCATTCGTTAATCTCACAATATCAACAGGTTCAAAATTGTGATGATCACTAAATTCAGTTACAATAACCTCTTTAGCCGTTTGCTTTAAATAATCTACCAAAGGCGTAATTTTCGCAATTCCTGCAAAAACAACCGTTTTATAATCTTCTAACTTAATCACCCCGTCTTTACAAAGTGACTTTGCGTAATTATTAAAAGGTGTAATTTCTTTGTAATCAATATAACTAAAAAACGTTTTTTGCGACCTCAACGGTTTTATTAATTCCTTAATCCTCCTATGTTCAATTGGTGAATGTAACTCTGGAGATTTAGTCACAACAATTGCGTCAGCCCTTTTAACGCCCGATTTCCATTCTCTTAATTCACCAGATGGCAACATAAATTGCTTTGACCCAACAGTTGAATAATCAATTAATAAAATATTCAATTGAGGTCTCACCCAACGATGTTGGTAGCAATCATCCAATAAAATAATATCAGGATTAATTTCTTGTTCGATTTTCTCCATCCCATTGCGGCGATCTTCATCAACCACAACGGTTACGTCTTTGAATTTGGAATGAAACTGCATCGGCTCATCTCCTATTTCTTTATAAGTCGATTTTTCATTGGCAACTAAATAACCTTTCGTCTTCCGTAAATAGCCTCTACTTAATGTAACCAGCTTTTTATCAGCATTTAAAAGGTTAATCAGGTATTCGATATGAGGAGACTTCCCAGTTCCACCAACAGTGATATTTCCTACAGAAATTGATTTCGTTTGAAATTCACGCGATTTTAACACGCCTGAATTAAAAAGAACATTCCTTACGGATGTTATCAATCCATATAAAAACGAAAAAGGCAATAAGAGTACTCGTACTAAAAACATGGTACAAATTTAAATATAAAATAGGCTTGTCCGAGCTAGTAGCAACAAGAGTTGTTAACGAGAAAATAACAATTTAAAGACGTGCCTATTTTAAATTTAATTGCTTTTAAACGAAAATCATAATGTTAAACACCAATACAAGATGAAATAACGGAGATCTGCTTGTAAAAAAAAAGCCCGTCTATGCCTTAAAAGACAATTTCAATAAGCATTCTGTTCGAAAACCGATCCTTAACTCTATCTTTCAGTTATGGCGCAAGATTCAATCTGGAATTTCGACAATTCATACCTTTCTCTTCCTTCTGTATTTTTTTCAGAAACGAGTCCAACTGCAATATCTGATCCTGAATTATTACTTTACAATAGTAATTTAGCCAAACAATTAGGGTTAACCGAGCTAGCAAAAGACAAAGCCTATTTAACAGATGTTTTAGCCGGAAATTATGTACCGAAATCTACCACCTCGATTGCGCAAGCATACGGTGGACATCAATTCGGACATTTTAACGTTTTGGGTGACGGTAGAGCCATATTAATTGGAGAAATAATAACGCCTTATGAAGAGCGTTTTGACATACAACTTAAAGGGAGCGGACAAACGCCTTACTCCCGAAGAGGTGACGGAAGATCAACTCTATATTCCATGTTGCGTGAATACTTAATTAGCGAAGCAATGGCAGGATTAAACATCAGCACAACAAGAAGTTTAGCCGTTGTTAAAAGTGACGATCCCGTTTACCGCCAAACTGTTCAGCAAACAGGCGTTCTTACCCGAGTTGCAGAAAGTCATATTCGAGTGGGAACTTTTGAACTAGCTGTAAGAATGGGGAATCCCGATTTTATTAAAAAATTATTTAGCTATACTGCTGACAGGCATTACCCTGATGTATTCGACACCGAAAATCCTGCATTGAGTTTTTTACAAGAAGTGATCCAATCACAAATAAAATTGGTAAACGACTGGCTTAAAGTTGGATTTATTCACGGTGTGATGAATACCGACAACATGAGTATCGCAGGTGAAACAATCGATTATGGTCCATGTGCTTTCATGAATCATTTCGATCCACTTACTGTTTATAGTTCTATAGATGAACAAGGACGATATGCATATAGCAATCAATCAAAAATTGCAAAGTGGAATTTAATGCGATTAGCTGAAACCCTTTTACCGCTTATTCATTCCGATGAAAAAAAATCGTTGGAACTCGCACAAAAAGAATTTGATCAATTTGATGAAAGCTTTCAAACCATTTGGAAAATTAATCACCTCGCAAAACTGGGAATTATAAAAGAGGAAGACGGCGATGAAGATTTATTACACGAACTCTTCGCGTGGATGGAAACCGCTAAACCCGACTTCACCAATACTTTCCGCGGACTAGTTGATTCTCATTTACATAACGAGCCTGTTTTTAACAATTCCGATTTTCAAACTTGGAAAGCTAAATGGCTACAAAGAGTAAGCTCGGTAGATAATTACGAAAACCTCCTCGAAGATTACAACCCATCTGTAATTCCTAGAAACCATTTAGTAGAAGAAGTGCTAATCCAAGCCAGCGAAGATGAAAACATGACTCCTTTTAACGAGTTACTAGCAAAACTACAATCCCCTTTCGAACATTACACTTCAGATAAATACCAACAACCTCCTTCGTCCGAAAATGGTTATCAAACTTTTTGTGGGACTTGATTTTGATTGAAAAAAGCAAAAAACACTATATTACCTTAATCCCTTTTAAAACAGTTCTAATGAAATATATAATCCCATTCCTAATATTACTAATCATGGTTTCTTGCTCAAGTGATTCAACTTCTATTAATCCTAAAGTCGAAACTTCTTCGAAAACAGAAAAAGTTAAAAAAGCTGATACTAGTATTAGTTTAGGTGATTTACTAAAGGAGTATCGAATTACGAAGAACCTGGTTAAGGCTAATGAGAAATACAATAACAAAACACTAAAGATAAAAGGAAGAACTAGTGGTATTAGCGAAGAGGGAATATTGACTTTACAAGCTAAGGCTTTAGGTGCTTCGGTTATTTGTAGTGGATTGCCTAAAGATTTCTTGAAGATTATTAAAAAGGATGATATTGTTGAAATATCTGGTACGTTTAATCGTAAAAAGGGAATTATAGGTCACCTTAATTTTTTGAAGGATTGTTTTAGTTTTAAAAAATTGAAATAAGTACCGGTAATGAATAAGGACCTTATCTTAAAAGAGTTTATTTTTAAAGCCATTCGAAGTTCGGGGGCTGGTGGTCAGCANGTGAATAAGGTGTCTTCGAAGGTGGTTTTATCATTTGATATTCCGAATTCTGAAGGTTTAAATGCTCGGGAGAAAAGGCTTTTAAGAAAATCTTTAGCGAGCAGATTAACTTCTTCAGAAACGTTGATTATTGCTTGCGATGATAGTAAAAGTCAAATTCAAAATAAGAACAAGGTTATTGAGCGCTTTTTTAACATTATNAATAAAGGATTGATTGTTCCTAAAAGACGAATTGCNACTAAACCTACAAAGGGATCGGTAAAGCGAAGTAAAGACAATAAGCAAAAAAGATCACAAGTAAAAAGTATGCGAAAGAAACCTAATTTAGATTAAATTCAGCCTTCTACAAGAATTCCTTTATTTTTACAATATGACGTTAATTAAAGATGTAACTGATGCTATGGAGCAATGGGCTCCGTTAAGTTATCAGGAAAGTTATGACAACGCTGGCTTAATTGTTGGAAATCCTCAATTAGAAATTACAGGTATTTTAATTACTTTGGACAGCACTGAAGACGTGGTTGATGAAGCCATTAAAAAGGGCGCCAATTTAATTATCGCGCACCACCCTATTGTGTTTTCGGGGTTAAAACGTTTTAATGGAAGTAATTATATTGAACGAACGGTTATTAAAGCCATCAAACATGATATTGCTATATATGCTTGCCACACCAATTTAGATGCAGTGATGACTGGGGTGAATTCTAAAATTTGTGATTTATTAGATTTAGGAAACCGAACGATTCTGAATCCTCGAAATTTTGAAGATGAAGTTGGATCAGGAATGGTTGGCTATTTAAAAACGGAAATGGATGAATTAGATTTCTTGAAATTAGTTAAGAAACAATTCAACGCTGGCTGTGTTCGTTATACGAAACTACTGGATAAAAAAGTTAAAAAAATAGCTGTTTGTGGAGGAAGTGGAAGTTTTCTTTTACCCAATGCAATTGGTGCTGATGCTGATGTTTTTTTAACGAGTGATTTTAAGTATCATCAGTTTTTTGATGCGGAAGAAAAGCTTGTTATTGTTGATATAGGACATTTTGAAGCTGAAATTTGCACTCAGCAATTGATTTATGACTATCTCAAAAATAAATTCACTACCTTTGTGGCTCATTTTTCGGCAGTGAATACTAATCCGATTAACTATTTATAGATTATCATGGCAAAAGCTAAGGAAATAAAAGTTGAAGACAAGTTAAAGGCACTTTATAAGTTACAACTTGTAGATTCAAAAATTGATAAAATTAGAATCGTTAGAGGTGAATTACCGTTAGAGGTTCAAGATCTTGAAGATGATGTTGCTGGATTACAAACTAGAATTGACAAAATCAACGAAGAAATTTCTGATTTAGATAATACTATTTCAGGAAAGAAAAACTTGATTATTGATGCAGAAACTGGTATTGAAAAATATAAGGGGCAACAAAACAATGTTAGAAATAACAGAGAGTACGATTCTTTATCTAAAGAAATTGAATTTCAAACTTTAGAAATCGAATTAGCGAACAAAAGAATTAAAGAAGCTAAAATTAAGCTTGACGGTAAGAAAGATATCTTAACTGAAAACGAAACTAAAATTAACGCTAGGCAAGATGAACTTAAGCTGAAGCAAGATGAGTTAGAAAGTATTGTTAAAGAAACTGAAAAAGAAGAGAAAGCTTTAGAAGCTGATTCGGATAAAGCTGAGGCTCTTATTGACGACAGATTAGTTATTGGTTATAAAAGAGTAAGAAACTCTGTAAGAAACGGTTTAGCTGTTGTTTCGGTAGAAAGAGAGTCTTGTGGAGGATGTTTTAACAAAATACCACCTCAAAGACAATTAGAAATTAGTTTAAGAAAGAAAGTAATAGTTTGTGAGCACTGTGGTAGAATTTTAGTTGATCCAGATTTAGCTGAAGCTGTTGCAGAAAAAGCTTAATACTTTTCAAAACATACTCAAAAAGGCTGCCAAATGGCAGCCTTTTTTTATGCGATTAACTTTTAGCGTTAATTCAAAATAGCTCCTCTTATTTTTTTAGTTGAAAAGTTAAGTTTTTTTTTATTGCTTCTCCTAAAAACCCATCAAAAAACAGCTTTGATTAGCGAAGTTAAAACAATAAGTTACTAACACTTTTTCACATAACTATGTGAAAAACAATCAAAAAGAATGTTCATAAAGTCAAGCTCACTCAGTTAGATTTGCTAGGGATCATAGATCCATATGCTTTTTATTAGAATTTTGCGGATTATGCATTTGCGTGTCAGCTATCTTTTGAAACTCTATATGGTCAAAAACGACTTATATGAAAAGTTTATTAATGGCCTCGTCGGTGCTTATTTTAAGTATTGCGAGTTTATTTACTCAATCAGAAGTAAATATTTCTTTTAAATCTCCTGAATCAGTTGTGGCCGGGATGTCTTACATTATGGAAATCGAAGTAGACAAAGGTGATATTTCGAATTTCGCTAAACTTCAACTAAGTCTTCCAGAAGGATTTACAGCTGAACTTTTAAACGGAGAAGGAGGGACCTTTACTTTTTACGATCAAAAAATAAAATTAATTTGGATTTCGCTTCCCGAGGATCCAAAGTTTACTGTACAAGTTAAGGTTAACACTGAATCTAGTATACAGGGTAACTTTAACTTCAATGGCAAAATATCTTATGTTATTGATGGTGATAGAAAAAGTAGCTCATTAGTTACACCAAATATTACAGTTGCTCCAAACACTGGAGGTAATGAAAATAATAGTCCAATAGCGAATTCTTTTAGAACAACTGAAACACCCTTAAATAGAGTTTCTCAATCGGCAGAGTTAACTTGTAAACGAAAATTTGATGCGGAACAAATTGTTCCTGGAGAAACTTTCTTAGTTGAAATCGAGGTTGACAAGAGTAATGTTTCTGGAGTTGGTAAAATAGTAGAAAGCTTACCCGAAGGCTTTGTTGCTGGTGAAGTTGAAGCTAACGGTGCTATTTTTAGTCAAAAAGGAAACGAAGTCAAATTTCTTTGGATGACTTTACCTGCAGAAGATAAATTTACAGTTTCATACAAGATTAATGTTTCGAGTGATTTAAACGGAAACAAAGTAATTGATGGTAAAATGTCTTATTTAGACGGAAGCGAAACAAAGAACTTCTTAATAGATGGGACTACTATTAAAATTACAAATACACCAAGCGATCCTATTACTACTGATCCTATTGTAGCTGACCCTGCAGTTGAAGATCCGATTACTAGTGGTTCTATTGCAGCTAACCCAGTAGTTGAGGATCCGATTACTACTGATCCTATTGCAGCTAACCCTGTAGTTGAGGACCCGATTACTGCTGATCCTATCGCAGCTGACCCTGTAGTTGAGGATCCGATTACTGCTGATCCTATTGCAGCTGACCCTGTAGTTGAGGATCCGATTACTGCTGATCCTATTGCAGCTGACCCTGTAGTTGAGAATTCAGTTACTGCTGAGCCTATTACCGCTGAGCCTGTAGTTGAGAATTCAGTTACTGCTGATTCTGATCCAACTCAAAGCATTACTGCCTCAACTAATAATAATGTTGCTATTGAAAATGGAGAAGTTAATTATAGAGTTCAGATTTGCGCACTAAGAAAAAAGGTTACTACAGATTACTTTGTTAAAAGCCACCAAATCAATGAAAAAATCTACTTAAACATGCATCAGGGTTGGCATAAATACACAGTTGGTAACTTTAACCAATATGTTGGAGCTAGAGAGCATAGAGAAGATATTAGAAATAATAAGAAAATTAAAGGACCATTTGTTACTGCTTACAATAACGGAACAAGAATTACTGTTCAAGAAGCTTTAATGATTACAAAAGACAAATGGGTACAATAGAACTATTAAAATAATTAACTGATAAGAGAGGCTCTTATGCCCTTTGCTTTTGGGTTAATAAAGAATGATATATATATATTACTTTTTTTTCTTTAAAGAGATTAATTGTTCTGCAACAGCTTTTGCCTCATCGTATAAACCTAAATGTTCTAAAGTATTTCCTTTAACATTTAATACTTCTTCATTTAAAGGCTCAGCTACTAAAAGTTCGTTTAACAATATGAGGCAAGAGTCATACTCCAACTTATTAAACTTAATCACAGCCCAATTAAACTTAGCAGATGAATAATTATTATCGAGGGTTAGCAATTCTTGATATACTCCTTCAGCTTCTTTTAATTTTCCGAATTCAGAATAACTCCAAGCTAAACTATACAGCAAATCGAGGTTAACAGGATCAATTTCTAATCCATTCTTATAATAAAATATTGCACTACTGTCTTTTTTAAGAGTAAGAATTAAGCCTAGCTCATAATATACTGCCTTTAATTGATTGTTCAATTCAACCGCTGTTTTAAGACTAGAAACCGCCTTTACTGTATCACCAATGTGTTTATAAGCGACTCCTTTCATAAAGTAACCGTGTGACAACTGATCGTTTAACCGTAAGCCTTTGTTAATATTCTTAAAGACTTCTTTATAATCTCCTATAAACAGTTTTATCTCTGCAATTTTTAAATGTATCTCTGGATTGGTTGAATCCAACAAAGCCGATTTTTCAAAAAGGTGTAATGCTTTCCCTATTTCAATTTTTTGAAAATGAATTTCTGCTAAACTGTTTATTGCTAACAGGTGATTAGAATCGATTTTTAAGACAGATCTAAAAGAATATAATGCTGAATCTATTTTTCCTTTTTCTAAAAACTGACTTCCTTCAGAGTAAAACTGATTAATCTTATTAATACCCACCCTGTCAGAACATCCAATTAAAAAGAATACTATTACAATATTGAATGTTTTTAATGGCGAGACGGTAAAATTTTGGAGCCTTCTGAAAAGCATGCAAATTTCAAAAAAAATATAATCTAACCTATTCATCATAGCACAATAAAAAAGGCGTTCAAATTGAACGCCTTTCAAAAATATTACATTAAAATGAATTATGCACCCTTCTCAATTGCTTCAAATATCTTAGCTTCTAATTCATCCGCTAATTCTTGATTATCTTTAAGTAATCCTTTTACGGAATCTCTTCCTTGACCTAGTTTTGTATCACCATAACTAAACCAAGATCCTGATTTTTTAATGATTTCCTTTTCAACTCCTATGTCAATGATTTCACCAACTTTAGAAAACCCTTCTCCAAACATGATGTCAAATTCGGCCTTTCTAAAAGGTGCTGCCAATTTATTTTTAACAATCTTAACTCTGGTTCTATTTCCAACAACCTCGTCACCAGATTTAATTTGACCAATTCTACGAATATCAATTCGAATCGAAGCATAAAACTTTAATGCATTTCCACCAGTAGTTGTTTCAGGGTTACCAAACATAACTCCTATCTTTTCTCTTAACTGATTAATGAAAATCATGCAAGTTCCACTCTTCTTAATTGTAGCTGTTAACTTTCTTAACGCTTGAGACATTAAACGAGCTTGTAACCCCATTCTTGAATCCCCCATATCTCCTTCAATCTCCGCTTTAGGAGTTAAAGCAGCTACAGAATCGACAACTAATAAATCAATTGCTCCAGAGCTAATTAAATTATCTGCAATCTCTAAAGCTTGCTCTCCATTATCTGGTTGAGATATTAAAAGCTCTTCAGTATTCACACCTAAAGCTTCTGCATATGACCTATCAAATGCGTGCTCTGCATCAACAATGGCACAAATACCTCCTTTCTTTTGTGCTTCGGCAATTGCATGAATCGCTAATGTTGTTTTTCCAGAAGATTCTGGTCCGTAAACCTCTACAATTCTTCCTTTTGGTAAACCTCTTATTCCTAATGCTAAATCTACTGTTATAGATCCAGATGAAATAACTTCAACATCTTGAGTTGTATCGTCTCCTAAACGCATTACAGATCCTTTACCGTATGCTTTATCCAAACGATCTATTGTCATTTGTAATGCTTTTAACTTCTCTTTATTAACGTCTGTAGCCATAATTCTTTATTTGTATGATTCTAATATTTGATTTGTATGATCTTTTGTTTTTACTTTTTTAAAGATCTTTTCTATAATTCCTTCTTCGTTGATTACAAATGTTATTCTATGAATTCCATCATATTCACGACCCATAAACTTTTTAGGTCCCCAAACACCAAAAGCGTTAATCAATTCTTTTTCTTCATCTGCAATTAATGAAAATCCTAAAGAATACTTTGCAATAAAGTTTTGATGTTTTTTCTCGGTATCTGCACTTACACCTAAAACTTCAAAACCGTTTTTTTGTAATTCGCTTTGATTTTCTGTTAAATTACATGCTTGTGCTGTACATCCTGGTGTATTGTCTTTTGGATAAAAGTAAAGAACTAACTTCTTTCCTTTATAATCAGCCAATGAAACGGATGTTCCATTCTCGATTACTCCTTTAAATTCTGGGGCTTTATCTCCCTCTTTTAATTCAGTCATTCTTTCTTTTTTATTTTTGACAAGATTATTGTCAAAATACCACTCCTATAATGTAATAAAAGAAGTGTGATAAAAACAAAATTATTGAAGTATTTTTGTAATAAGATTAAAAAAAAGTCAAATTGAGAAAAGAATTGATCCGAAAATCGTTTTCTAGCCAACGTAATTTGCTGAGTTGCGACGATTTTGAACAAAGAACAAAATTATTAATTAAAAAAACAATTGAATTAATAATTCAAGTTCAGCCTAAATGTGTTCATTGCTTTTTACCAATTGAATCTAAATTTGAAATAAACACTTTTCCTATCATCGATTTTTGTTTATCTAAAAACATTCAAGTTGTAGTTCCTGTAAGTGACTTTTCTGATAACAGTATGCAATCGGCTAATTTTAATTCCAGCACACCGCTCACTGTTAAAAAATATAACATTCCAGAACCTACCAACCCTAATATTGTTAACGATGAAATTATAGATTTTGTGATCACTCCACTCTTAGCATTTGATTTAAATGGATTCAGAGTTGGATACGGTAAAGGTTTTTACGATCGTTTTTTTAATCTTATAAATCCTGAGTCTTATAAAGTAGGTTTATCTCTTTTTGATCCCATTAATGAAATTAAAGACGTTAACAAGCATGACATTTGTCTTACGCATTGTATTACGAGTCATGAAATTTACACTTTTTAAATATTTTCACACTCTATTTATAATTCCATAATTATGAAGTTCATATTGTATGTCTTACTCTCAAATATATTAACGTTTTCAATAAATGCACAAAACTTTTACGTAAGGTATAATCAGGCTGGATATATGAATAAAGCTCCAAAGAACTTTATCATCAATGCTGACTCTTCTTTAAACGGTTTAAAATGGGAAATTTTAAAAGGAGATTCAAGTATTAGTAATGGTCAATTACAAAAATCCATTGCGGGGAAAGGTGATCACACGAATTTTAACTTTAATTACGCTGTTGATTTTTCGGCAATTGAACAATCGGGAGATTATGATTTCAAAATAGATGATCAAATACATCATTTTAATATTGACAAAAACCCATACGCTACTTTTTTACCAGATGTTTTAAGATATTTAAGACAACAAAGGAGTGGTTCTTTTGGTGTGGTGGATAAAAAACCAGGGCATTTCTCAGACAGTGCTTCAACGCTTTATTTACAAGTAAAAGAAAAGAATCAATGGTATGAGCATCCACAAAAAAAGACTGCGAACGTAATTGGTGGTTGGTATGACGCTGGGGATTACTTAAAATTTAATTTAACGAATGCTTATACTACTTACTTATTACTGAGTGCATATGAGGAGAATCCTGCTGTTTTACAGTTTAAAAACGAATCTAAATCCGATTTAAATGACCTTTTGGATGAAGCTAAGTTTGGGTTAGACTTTTTAGAACGATGTTATGTTAATGATTCAACTTTTGTAATTCAAATAGGAGATAATAGAGATCATGAGCTTGGAATACGATTACCTAGTAACGACACAAACCCTTATAGACATGCATACACATCTTTATCAAAACCACATTTAGCATATACGTCAGCGGCTTTTTCTATTGCCTCACGAGTTTTTAAAAGAATTGATTCTACACTATCTAAAAAGTATTTAAAAAAGTCTGAAGCTCTTTTTAAACTTGCCCTGGAATATAAGGAGGCTTATTGGTTTAAGAAAGGGCATGAAGTTTTTTATGCAGATAAGAACGGATATGATAATTTACTATTAGCGGCAGCAGAATTAGCTAAGACGACTCAAAACGATTTTTACGTTCAAAAAATTAAATATTATAGTTCGATGGCAGGAGTTGGATACTGGGCTTCTTGGTCTGATTTTAATATGGTGGCTCATGCAAGGTCAAGCGAGTTCTACCCTAGAAGCAAGCAATTTTTAATTTCAGATTTGAATGGTTTTGCTGGAACGGCTAAACAAGAGAATAATATTTGGAAGATTCCTCATGCCTATACTTGGGGTTCTTTATATTCCTTTTTTGGAGTTGCCTCTGCTTCTATTTTGCATAATGACATTGTGAAAGACAGCGCATACTTAGATATGGCTTATAACGTAATTGATTACACATTTGGTAAAAACAACTGGGGGGTATCGTTTCTTGCCTCAAAGCAACTTCCTAATTCGGTTCAAAACATTTACTCTCAAACTTATTACCTACAACCTGAAATTTTTCCGACTGGTGCAATAGCAGAAGGTCCTGGAGATTTAGAGGGCCATTTAGAAAATGTTAAATGGTTTGACTTATCAAAAGAGAGTTACGATTTGGAAATCTTCAACACAAAAAAAGTAGTTTTTTTTGATGATGCTACAGACTTTCAAACAATGGAAACTACCATTGGAGGGCTTGCTGANGGAATTTACCTTCTTACCTTAATNAGTAAGCTTACGGATNAAANTAATTAACCTTATCNCTTACTGTATCACAAATATATTGTCCAATACTTAAGCATGCAGTAGCAGCGGGAGATGGTGCATTTAACACATGAAAATGATTACCGTTTTCTTCAATTTTAAAATCGTAGACTAAGTTTCCGTCCATATCTAAAGCTTGAGCTCTTACTCCTGCTCTTGCGGGTTGGATGTCATCCATTTCTAATGATGGAATCATCTTTTGTAGCGTTTCTAAAAACAGCTTTTTTGAATAGGCCCTCTTATACTCTTCTAATCCTTGTTTCCAATGACGGCCAAAAAGCTTCCACAAACCTTTATAAGTTAATGAATCGAAAGAATCAGACAAACTAAAATCAGATCTTTTATATCCTTCTCGTTTAAAAGAGAACACAGCATTTGGACCACACTCGACACCTCCGTTTACCATTCTTGTAAAGTGTACTCCAAGAAAAGGAAAATCAGGATCGGGAACTGGATAAATTAAGCCTTTTACTTTATGCATTCCTTTCTCGGTTAGATCATAATAATCACCTCTAAAAGGAACAATTTTTAAATCGATTTTTAGATTGTCTTTTTTGGCCAATTTATCAGCCTGTAAACCTCCACAAAAGACAACATAGTTTGCCTGGAATACAGAACCATTTACTTTGATTACACTTTGATTGTTGATAACCTCTACTTTTGCAACTTTGTGCTTTGTTAGTATTTTTGAGGCAGGATTAAGTCGTTGAATTTGTTCTGCCATAACCTCAGTCATTTTTCGATAATCGATTATCCCTGTGGTTGGCACCCAAATCCCCTTTACTCCTTCANCAAATGGTTCTTTCTCTTTAATTTGATTTCCATCTATTATTTCAATTCCTTCACAGCCGTTAGCCTGCCCGTTTTGATAAATTCTTTCTAAAACTTCAATTTCTTTTTCCTTTGTCGCAACAACTACTTTTCCACAAAGATCATGAGGAACGTTATATTCTTTAGCAAACTCTACTAAATCACGTTTTCCCTTCATGCATAATTCAGCCTTTTTACTTCCTGGCTTGTAATACAATCCGCTATGGATAACTCCTGAGTTATTCCCTGTTTGATGACCTGCTAAAACAGCATCTTTTTCAAAAACGATAATTGTTTTTTCGGGGTGTTTTTTTTGTAATTGATATGCTGACGCTATTCCTAAAATCCCACCTCCAACAATTGCAAAATCGTATTGATTGTCCATATTATATAAGTTCTTCAGATGGATCTAAAGATTTAAAATTCTTAAGTTTTCTAAGTAAAATCAAACCTATAATGAAGAATATTCCTAAAGTTGCAACTCCTATACGTTCTGCAAATCCGCTAGTCATACCTGAAGTATAAGTCTCAATTCCTCCATAAACAAATAATCCTGCTACAATAGCAACTTTCTCTGTAATATCAAAAAAACTAAAAAAGGATGCATGATCTTGAGTTTCTGGTAATAGTTTTGAATAAGTAGATCTAAATAAAGATTGAATCCCTCCCATTGCGAAACCTATTAAAGCTGCAATTAAATAGATCATCCATTTTTGTTCAGCAAAACATGCAATTACACAAACTAATAAGTATACAAATGAAGGTCCCATTAATCCTGCAATATTCCCATATCTTTTTGACACTTTAGAAAATAAGAAAGCTCCAGCGATACCTAGAAACTGCATAATCAATACTAATGGAACAAGTTCTCCTCCTTTTAAACCGAAAACTTCCATTGCAAAAACAGGAGCAATAATTACTATTGTTTGGACACCTAAATCAATTATAAAAAAAGCGGATAAAAATCGCTTTAATCTAGGTAAACATTTGATTTGATTCCATACTTTTTTCAATTCGGTAAAACCTTTCGAAATCATTTCTTTTTTAGGTAAATCAGACTTAGAACCTTTAGGAAGTACGCTAAAAGTCCATCTTGCCCATCCAAACCACCAAAGTCCAACCAATACGAAACCAATTCTAAACATTTGAGTTGGACTGTCAATCCCTATTAATCCTTTAGATTTATCTAAAATAATGACTACTAATAAAAGAATTGAGGAACCTAAATACCCGTAAGAAAAACCTTTCGCACTAACTTTATCATGCAACCTTTTGGGGACCAATTCTGATAAGAAGCCATTATAGAAAACTAAACTTCCACTAAATCCAATACTTGCTACTACAGCCCCTACAACACCTATCCATTGGTGTTGTTTGTCAAAAAAGTATAAGCCAACGCAAGCAATAGCACCAATAGTACTAAAGAATTGCATATACCTCTTTTTATAACCTCCGGAATCAGCTATTCCTGAAAGAATGGGCGTAATTATAGAAATTACCAGATATGAGAAACACATTGCATAGATATACAATGAGTCGGACTCAGCAAACTTCATCCCCATAACCTCTGATCCATCGGGAACAAAGGCTTTAAAAATAATTGGAAAGACAGTAGATACGATAACCAAATTATAAGCTGAGTTTGCCCAATCGAACATTACCCAACCTTTAATTTGCTTTTGTTTAGTTACTAAACTCGCCATTGTTATAAATGTAAAAATTAATACACAGCGAATTTCAGTTCTTTCGAGAAAAAACAAAAACCCGTTATTTTGACAAACGGACTTTCTCCTAAAAAATTTAATATGCTTTTACTGTATCAACGAAACATCTTACAGCATCCGGTGTAATATCTGGATAAACCCCATGACCAAGATTAGCAATATGTGGACCACCTTTATATTGATCCAACATTTCTTTTGTTTTTCTTTCGATTGTTTTAAAATCAGAATATAAAACACATGGGTCAAGATTTCCTTGAAGCGTTTTATCTGCTCCAATGATTTTTCTTGACTCAATTGGATCCATATTCCAATCCAATCCGATGGTCCTACAATTTAGAGCCGCTATCTCTTTTCTTACGAAATATGCTCCTTTTGCAAAAACAGTTACGGGAACATCATTAATTGAATCACAAATTTGCTTGATATATGGTAAGGCAAACTCTTTATACTGTTCTTCTGTTAAGATTCCTGCCCAACTATCAAAAACTTGAACTATTTCAACCCCACATTCGACCTGTGCTTTAAGATATGCAATCGTTGTTTGTGTGATCTTATTTAATAAAGTATGGGAAAGTGTTGGATTTGTGTACAACATTTTCTTTGCCTTGGAAAAGGTTTTACTTCCGCCTCCTTCAACCATGTAAGAGAAAATTGTCCAAGGTGCTCCTGCGAATCCGATAATTGGAACTCGACCTGCTAATTCCTTTTTTGTGATTTTAATTGCATCTAATGTATATGCTAAACTTTCATAAGCATCAGGAACAATTAAAGCATCTAAATCTTTTTCTGTTTTAATCGTCTTAGGAAAATGTGGGCCCTTTTGTTCAATCATTTCATATGTTAATCCCATTGCTTCGGGAACAACCAAAATGTCACTAAAAATAATAGCCGCATCTACACCTAATAAGTCAACTGGTTGAATAGTAACTTCTGCTGCTAATTCAGGTGTTTCTACTAACTCCTTAAACCCAGAAAGTTTAGAACGTACATCACGATATTCTTTTAAAATTCTTCCTGCTTGACGCATTAACCAAACTGGTGTTCTTTCAACTAATTCACCTTTTGCAGCTCTAATAATAAGATCGTTCTGGTAAGTCATAAATTATGAATTTGACACAAAACTATCAATTATTAAGAGAAATAGCAGTCATAGTTTTGTAAACTTATCTGCATTGAAAAAATAAAAATGTAACTACTTAAATTTCAATAAGTGATGATTTATTTGAGAATGTACTTATAAATGAAATATTGCTAATTTATAGTAATATACTATTTATTAAAAAATGAAAAATCTGAATGAACTTATTCTTGTATAAGAAACTTCACAAAACATGTCAGAATAAGGAAATGCGTGTGTTATTATTTTTTATCGATGTTCATAAATTGATTGCGTAAAAAATAGATTAAATCTAAACTTTTTAACCGATTAATCTTCTGCTATTCCGAAATCAATAATATCACTGTAATTGTGATGTACTTCGGTAAGAACAAAGTATTCTACTTCTCCAATTTCAATTAAAATATAATATTGTTTCGGTTTTTGACGAGGCAAAGTTAATTCATGAAAAAACTCAACGTCTCCCTCTCTCAAGGAGTGTAAAACTTCCAATTCAGTAACATTAAGCTTTTCAACTTTCTGTTTTGTGGATTCCAAAAGATCAACTCTTTTTGGGAAAACTTCATTTTTGGGGTTTGTCCTTTCCAAAATNTTCGAAATAACTTTCTGATTTGGAGTCCATTGCATATATTTATCGAATGGCTTATCGCTCCTTGCTGAAAGCGTAAAGATTAAAAAAAAAGTCATTATTCCTGCACTTGAAAAAAATATAAAAAATCGTTTTCCCTTTGTCATGAGTTAAAGTTACTCAATTCTAGTTTATGATGACTTTATCCAGACGAAATCATATCTTAATTTCCCCGATTTTTCACACAAGATTAAAGTAGTCACAGCGTACTTTAAATGAGAATTTTGTAAGCATAAAAAAGGGTAAGATGAAAAATCATCTTACCCTTTTTATTTTTTTAAAATTCGTTTAAACGAATTTTAAATCTTTTCCTAAATACTTAGCTGAAGAACCTAATTCTTCCTCAATTCTAAGTAATTGGTTATACTTTGCAATACGATCAGTTCTAGAAGCAGAACCAGTCTTGATTTGACCACAATTTAAAGCTACAGATAAATCAGCAATTGTTACATCTTCAGTTTCACCAGATCTATGTGACATTACAGAAGTGTATGAAGCTCTATGAGCCATGTCAACTGCATTAATAGTTTCAGTCAAAGAACCAATTTGGTTAACTTTCACTAAAATAGAGTTCGCTATATTTTGATCAATACCCTGCTTTAAACGATCAACGTTAGTAACAAATAAATCATCACCTACCAATTGAATTTTATTTCCTAATTTCTCAGTTAATTCTTTCCAACCTTTCCAGTCATCTTCATCTAAACCATCTTCGATAGACATGATAGGGTATTTAGCAGCTAAATCAGCCCAAACACTTACCATATCAGAAGAAGATAATTTTTCCCCAGTCGATTTATGTAAATGATACATACCTTCATCCTTTAAATAGAATTCAGCGGCAGCAGCATCCATAGTTATGTAAACCTCCTCACCTGGTCTGTAACCAGCTTTTTCGATAGCTTGCATAATAACTTCTAATGCTTCCTCGTTAGATCCTAAGTTTGGAGCAAAACCACCCTCATCACCAACATTCGTACTCATTCCTTTTCCTTTCAATACATCTTTAAGGTTATGGAAAATTTCAGTTCCCATTCTTAAAGCATGTGAAAATGACTCAGCTCCTACTGGAGATATCATAAATTCTTGAAAATCTATAGAATTATCAGCGTGAGAACCACCATTAATAATATTCATCATCGGGATAGGTAACGTATTCGCGTTAACACCTCCAATATATTTATATAATGGCAAACCTGCGTTGTCTGCAGCACATTTAGAAACAGCTAAAGAAGCTCCTAAAATTGCGTTTGCTCCTAAATTACCTTTGTTGGAAGTACCATCTAAAGAAATCATAGTAGCATCTACATCATTTTGATCGTAAATATGTTTTCCAACTAGTGCATCGTTAATTACAGTATTAACGTTTTCAACAGCTTTTAAAACCCCTTTACCTAAGTAAGTTGACTTATCACCGTCTCTTAACTCAACGGCTTCATGAATACCAGTAGAAGCTCCAGAAGGAACTGCTGCTCTACCAAAAACACCATTGTCTGTAATAACCTCTACCTCTACAGTAGGATTTCCTCTTGAATCAAGGATTTGTCTTGCGTGGACTTTTGAAATGTAACTCATAACTTTTTTTATTATATTGATTATTTTACTTTTATATTTTCTACAAACTGGTCAAATAAATATCTTGAATCATGCGGACCCGGTGATGCTTCAGGGTGAAATTGAACCGAGAATATATCTTTACCCTTAACCTTAAGTCCTGCCAAGGTACCATCATTTAAGTGGATATGTGTTATTTCAACATTCTCTTTCGCTTGAGCATCTTCTAATTTTACAACAAAACCATGATTTTGCGAAGTAACTTCACATTTACCAGTAATTTCGTTTCTTACAGGATGATTACAACCTCGGTGACCGTTATGCATCTTAAATGTAGATAAACCGAGGGCTGTCGCGATCATTTGATGTCCTAAACAAATACCAAAAACAGGATAATCAGAAGAAATTATTTTTTTAACCTCTTTCTGAACATCTAGCATCGACGATGGATCACCAGGGCCATTACTTAAGAATATACCATCTGGNTCCCAAGACTTCAAATCCTCGAAGGTAGAGTTATATGGGAAAACTTTTAGATAGACACCTCTATCTGCCATACATCTTAAAATATTATTTTTAATACCAAAATCAAGAACAGCAACTCTCTTATCAGCGTTTTCATCACCAACAAAATAGGGTTCTGAACAAGAAACCTTAGACGCTAATTCTAATCCGGCCATTGAAGGCTCATTCTTAAGTTGTTCTTTAAGAACTTCAACATCTAATTCATCAGATGATATAATTGCGTTCATAGCGCCTTTATCCCTAATATATCGAACCAACGCTCTAGTATCAACATCAGAGATACTAACCATATCTTGATCTACGAAATACTCTTGAAGAGATGAGTTCCCACCAGGTCGACTATAGTAAGGAGAGAAACTTTTACAAACCATCCCAGCAATTTTCATCCCATCTGACTCTACTTCTCCTATCGCTACACCATAATTACCAACATGAGATGCCGTCATTACAACAATTTGCTTGTAGTAAGAAGGGTCAGTAAATATTTCTTGATAACCAGTCATACCTGTATTAAAACAAATTTCACCAGTTGTTGTACCTATCTTCCCTGCTGCTTTTCCATAGAAAACCTTTCCATCTTCTAAAACAATAACTGCTTTTTTCTTAGCTACGTATTTCATCTTAACCTTTTAAAACTAGTACACTGTACTTTAATAATTAATTTGGTGCAAACATAAAAAAAGGATAATGTTTAAAACACTATCCTTTCTAAATTTTATCAACGAATTACCAACATTTTCTATGCTTTTCCTTCGTCTTTTTTATCTTCAGATTCAGTTTTAGGAGCCTCTGGAGTTTCATCAACTACAGTTGCATCTTCAACAACATCTTCAGTTTTAGCTTCTACCTTTTTTGGAGCTGCTTTTCTTCTTCTAGTCTTCTTAGGCTTAGCAGTAGTCAACATATTTTCATTGAAATCTACTAACTCAATAATACAAGTATCTGCATTATCTCCTAATCTTCTACCAGTCCTAAGTATTCTAGTATAACCACCTGGCCTATCTGCAACTTTAGAAGCTACTNCACCAAATAATTCTTGAACAGCATCTTTCTTTTGAAGGTATCTAAAAACTGTTCTTCTAGATTGCATGTCATCAGTCTTAGCTTTTGAAATTAAAGGTTCAACAAATTGACGTAAAGCTTTCGCTTTTGCTACTGTAGTATTAATTCTTTTGTGTTCAATTAAACTCACTGCCATGTTAGACAACATAGCCTTTCTATGGCCTTTTTGTCTTCCTAAGTGATTGAACTTCTTACCGTGTCTCATAACTATGAGTATTATGGGTTGCCCCTAGTTCTTTATTATTCTTTATCTAAATACTTCGCTACATTCATACCAAATGATAATCCTTTACTGATAACTAGTTCTTCTAGTTCAGTTAAAGATTTTTTACCAAAGTTTCTGAACTTCAATAAATCATTCTTGTTGTATGACACTAAATCACCTAACGTTTCAACATCAGCAGCTTTTAAACAATTTAAAGCTCTAACTGATAAATCCATATCAACTAATTTAGACTTTAATAATTGTCTCATGTGCAATGAGGTTTCATCAAACTCTTCAGCAGCAGACTTAACTTCAGTATCTAAAGTTATTTTCTCATCTGAAAACAACATAAAATGATGAATTAATATCTTTGCAGCTTCCTTTAATGCATCTTTAGGATGAACGGATCCATCGGTCTTCACATTAAAAACCAATTTCTCATAATCAGTTTTTTGCTCAACTCTAAAGTTTTCAATACTATAATTTACATTCTTAATAGGTGTAAAAATAGAATCAACCGCCACAGTACCTACTGCAGAGTTTGCTTGTTTGTTTTCTTCAGCTGGAACATAACCCCTACCTTTCTCGATAGTGATATCCATATCAACCTTAACGGAAGATTCCATGTTACAAATAACATGATCAGGATTCAAAACCTGGTACCCAGAGATAAAAGTACCTAAATCTCCAGCAGTTAATTGGTCTTTTCCAGAAACTGAAATAGAAACTTTTTCGCTTTCCGCGTCTTCAATCTGTTTCTTAAAACGAACTTGTTTCAAGTTGAGGATGATCTCAGTTACATCCTCAACAACACCTTTGATTGTAGAAAACTCGTGATCAACACCTTCAATTTTAACAGAAGTAATAGCGAAACCTTCTAAAGAAGAAAGTAATATTCTTCTTAAGGCATTTCCAATAGTTAAACCAAATCCAGGTTCTAAAGGTCTAAATTCAAACTGACCTTCAAAATCGTCAGATTCGATCATTATAACTTTATCTGGTTTTTGAAATGCTAAAATAGACATGATATAATTTTTTTAAAAAAATTCAACAAATTATTTAGAGTACAATTCAACGATTAGTTGAGTATTAATATTCTCAGGAATATCATCTCTAACCGGGTATTGTAAAAACTTACCAGCAACTGAACCTTTGTCAAACTCTAACCAAGGAAAAGCTTTTGAATTTGTTTCTATCGAGGCCTTAACTACATGTAAAGACTTTGATTTTTCTCTAACTGCTACAACATCTCCTGCTTTCAATTGATAAGAAGGGATATTTACAACAGAACCATTTACAGTAACATGTTTATGTGAAACCAATTGTCTAGCACCACTTCTAGAAGGTGAAACACCCAATCTAAAAATAGTGTTATCTAAACGCGACTCACACAACATTAATAAGTTCTCACCAGTAATACCAGATCTACGAGAAGCTTCTTTAAATAAATTCAAAAATTGCTTTTCTAAGATTCCGTAAGTATACTTTGCTTTTTGTTTTTCTGCCAATTGAACAGCGTAATCAGATTTCTTAGATCTTCTTTTACCATTTCCATGCATACCTGGTGCATAGGGCTTTTTCTCTAAAGCTTTATCAGGACCAAAAATTGGTTCACCGAACTTACGCGCTATTTTGGATTTAGGACCAGTATATCGTGCCATAATTAATTCTCTTTAATAAACTTAAAATTAAACTCTTCTTCTTTTTGGAGGTCTACATCCATTATGAGGTAGAGGTGTAACATCGATAATTTCCATTACTTCGATTCCTGAATTATGAATTGCTCTAATAGCAGATTCTCTTCCTCCTCCAGGGCCCTTAACATAAACCTTAACTTTTCTAAGGCCTCTTTCGTGAGCAACTTTAGAACAATCTTCGGATGCTAGTTGAGCAGCGTAAGGAGTGTTTTTCTTTGAACCTCTAAAACCCATTTTACCAGCTGATGACCAAGAGATAACTTGACCAGAAACATTCGTTAAAGAGATAATGATGTTGTTAAAAGACGCTTGAATGTGTGCTTCCCCAACAGGGTCAACTTTCACCTTATACGCCATCTTTTTTGTAGATTTTGCCATAATGCTTATTTATATGATCTAAAAGCTGTTTATTACTTAGTAGCTTTTTTCTTATTTGCAACAGTTTTTCTTTTCCCTTTTCTAGTCCTAGAGTTGTTTTTAGTTCTTTGCCCTCTTAATGGAAGACCCGTTCTATGACGAACACCTCTATAACATCCAATATCCATCAAACGTTTAATGTTTAATTGAACTTCAGATCTTAATTCACCTTCAACAGTAACGTTTTCGGTGATTAATTCTCGAACTTTTTTAGTGTCATCATCAGACCAGTCCTGAACTTTTGTGTTTCGGTCAATACCGACTTGATCCAAAATATCCTGAGCCGACGATTTTCCTATTCCGAAAATGTAAGTCAATGAAATTTCTCCTCTTTTATTATCCGGTATATCTACACCTGCAATCCTTGCCATACTATATATAATTAATAGTTTTAAATTCTTTAAGACTACCCTTGTCTTTGTTTAAACTTTGGGTTCTTCTTATTGATTACGTAAACTTTTCCGTTTCTCTTCACGATTTTACAATCGCTACTTCTCTTTTTAACAGATGCTCTAACTTTCATTTTGATAAGTTTTCTTATTTGTATCTAAAAGTGATTCTCCCTTTTGTCAAATCGTAAGGTGACATTTCAACCTTAACACGATCCCCTGGTAAAATCTTAATATAATGCATTCTCATTTTTCCGGATATATGAGCTGTAATAATATGCCCATTTTCCAATTCAACTCTAAACATTGCGTTAGACAATGCTTCAATAATTGTTCCGTCTTGTTCTATAGAAGGTTGTTTAGCCATGCTTTACAATATATCTAAATTGTTCTTTTTTAATTCCTCCTCGATAAAGGCGAACGAAGATAATACTTCTGGACCACTTTTCATAATCGCAATTGTATGTTCAAAGTGCGCACTAGGTTTATTGTCCTGTGTAACAACACTCCAGCCATCATTTAAAAAACGAACTTTTTGTGTTCCCATATTAATCATAGGTTCTATTGCCAATACTAAACCTTCATTTAATTTTATACCACGGCCCTTTGATCCATAATTAGGAACTTGAGGTTCTTCATGCAATTCTCTTCCTACGCCATGCCCAACTAACTCACGAACAACTCCATAATTAAACTCATGCGCTTTTTGTTGAACAGCTGCACTAATATCTCCAAGACGATTACCGATTACAGCTTGTTCAATACCCTTGTACAAACTTTCCTTCGTAACTCTTAGTAATTGTTTAGTTTCTTCAGCAACATCTCCTACACAATAAGTATAAGCTGAATCACCAAAAAAATCATTTTTAAGAACACCACAGTCAACAGATATAATATCTCCATCTTCTAATGGCTTGTCATTTGGTATACCATGAACAACCTCTTCATTTGGAGACATACATAGCGTATTAGGGAAACCACCGTAGCCTTTAAAAGCAGGAATAGCATGATTATCTCTAATAAACTCTTCAGCTAACCTATCCAACTCTATAGTAGTAATACCAGGCTTAATTAAACCTGCTATTGCGCCATGAGTTTTAGCAACAAGCAAAGAACTAATTCTTATTAACTCAATTTCCTCTTGAGTTTTATAAACCTCCCTTCCCATTAATATAAATTAAACCATACCAATAGAAGAAGACTCACTTAATGATGAGTCGCCTCTCACCTTTCCAGTTTTCATTAATCCGTCGTAATGACTCATCAATAAATACCCATCAACTTGCTGTAATGTGTCTAAAACAACACTAACCATAATTAAAAGTGATGTACCACCAAAAAAGTATGAAAATTGATCTTTAACATCAACCATTCTTGCAAACATCGGTAATATTGCAATCATTGCTAAAAATAAAGAACCAGGAAAAATAATTTTTGACATTACAGTGTCAATATAGTCTGCTGTGTCATTACCAGGTTTAACACCAGGTATAAATGCCCCTTGTTTTTTAAAATCTTCTGCCATTTGACGAGGATTAACAACCATAGCAGTATAGAAATAAGTCATTACAATAATTAAAATTGCAGTAGTAACATTGTACCAAATAGAGTTTGGATTAGCAATTTGTTGCATAACACCTTTAGCCCCTTCACCCAAAAAGTCTGCCTGAGCTAAACCATTAGGAAGAAACATAATAGCTTGTGCAAATATAATCGGCATAACACCAGCCATTGCAATCTTTAAGGGAAGATATCGTCTACCTCCACCTTGAACTTTATTAATTGCACCACCTGCAACCATCTGTTTTGGATATTCAAGAGGAATTCGTCGAACCCCTTTTACAATTAATATTGTAAATAAGACTACGAAGAACCAGCCTATGAATTCAACAACTAGAAAAATCAAACGACCACCAGAAGCAGCTTTAAATAATCTTTCATCAATTTCACTCGCAATAGCATCTGGTAACTTAGTAAGTATACCAATGGTTATTAAAATGGATACACCATTTCCAATTCCCTTTTCAGTAATTTTCTCACCCAACCACATTAAAAACAATGTAGCAGAAACCATAATACTTACGGATGTAATTGTAAAAAGAAAACTATTATCAACAATAGCTCCAGGGGCCCGACCAACATATAAGGCAATATAAGATGGTGCTTGAACTGAAGTAACCGCAATTGTTAAAAATTTAGTGTAAGTCTGAAGCTTCTTTCTTCCGCTCTCTCCTTCTTTTTGTAGCTTTTGAAATTGAGGAACAGCCATTCCTAATAACTGTATCACAATAGATGCAGTTATATATGGCATTATACCCAACGCAAAAATAGATGCTTTAGAAAAAGCACCGCCTGAGAATTGATCAATTAAACCTGTTAAACCACCTCCACCAGCGTTTTCATAAAAACCAGATAGAGCATCACTATCGATACCAGGTAATAAAACTTGTGTACCAGCTACATAAACTAGTAGGAATATAACAGTATTGAGGATTCGCGTTCGCAAATCCTCAATAGCCCAAATATTCTTCAATTTTTGAATAATATTATTCATAATAATTATGCAATAGTTGCAGCACCACCTTTAGCCTCTATAGCTTCTTTTGCAGAAGTAGAGAAAGCATGTGCTGTTACATTGATCTTATCATTTAATTCTCCAGTTCCAAGAACTTTGATTTTTTCACCTTTTGTTGCTAATCCATTTGCAACAATTACATCAGGTGTGAAATCAGAGATCCCTTTTGAAGAGAATAACTTTTGTAACAAACCTATATTAACTGGTTTTCTCTCAATTCTATTAGGACTATTGAACCCGAATTTTGGTAATCTTCTCTGAATAGGCTGCTGCCCACCTTCGAAACCAACTTTTCTTGAATATCCAGAACGAGATTTAGCACCATTATGACCTCTTGTAGAAGTTCCACCTCTACCTGATCCTTGACCTCTACCAATTCTCTTTTGAGACTTGGTTGATCCTGTTGCTGGTTTTAATTTATTAAGTTGCATTCTAATTTTCTTTATTATTTTTCAACCTTTATTAAATGATCTACGGCTCTAACCATTCCTAAAATCTGAGGAGTACCCTCTTTTTCAATAGTTTGATTAAGTTTCGAAAATCCTAACGCTTTTAAAGTATCCTTTTGCTTTTTTGGATAATTAATAGCACTTCTTACTTGGGTAATTTTAATCTTAGCCATCTACGTGTGTTTTAACCGTTGAATACTCTATCTAATTTGATTCCTCTTGCCTGAGCAATTGTAATCGGGTCTCTTAATTCAGTTAGAGCTAAAATTGTAGCTTTAACAACGTTATGAGGATTAGAAGAGCCTTTTGATTTAGCAAGTACGTTTTTAACGCCTACAGACTCCAGAACAGCTCTCATCGCTCCACCAGCAATAACTCCTGTACCAGAAGATGCAGGCTTAATGAAAACTTGAGCACCACCATATTTAACTTCTTGTTCGTGAGGAATAGTACCATTTAATAAAGGAATCTTTACTAAATTTTTCTTTCCTTCGTCTATAGCTTTGACAATAGCTTCGGGAACTTCATTCGCTTTTCCTAAACCATGTCCTACTAAACCGTTTTCATTTCCGACAACAACAATCGCTGCGAAAGAAAAGTGACGTCCACCTTTTGTTACCTTAGTTACACGATTAATAGCTACTAAACGATCTTTAATCTCGTCTTCGCTAGATCTAACTTTATTTGGGTTATTATTTGCCATCTTTATTTTAGAATTTTAATCCACCTTCACGAGCACCTTCAGCTAAAGCCTTAACTCTTCCGTGGTATAAGTATCCGTTTCTATCGAAAATAACTTGCGAGATACCAGCTGCTTTAGCCTTTTCTGCTGCATTCTTTCCAACAACTGTTGCTAGTTCAATTTTAGATCCTTTCGTATTAAACTCTTTATCTTGTGATGAANTAGAGGAAATTGTCTTTCCCGAAACATCATCAATAAATTGAACATAAATCTCCTTGTTACTTCTGAATACAGACATTCTCGGTCTGTCAGCTGTACCTTCGATTTTCTTTCTTATACTCGCTTTAATACGAGTTCTTCTTGCTTGTTTAGTAGCTGCCATAACTAACTGTATTAACCAGCTGATTTACCAGCCTTTCTTCTAATTTCTTCACCAACATACTTAATACCTTTTCCTTTATACGGTTCAGGTTTTCTTAGAGATCTCAATTTAGCGGCAACTTGGCCAACTAACTGCTTATTCATTGAAACAAAAGTAACAACTGGAGGTTGGCCTTTCGATTGTTCAGCCGTAACTGAAACTTCTTTAGGTAACGAATAAACTACATTGTGTGAAAACCCTAAGTTCATTTCTAAAACTTGACCAGTAGCCTTTGCTCTAAAACCAACTCCAATTAATTCCTGTTTAATTGTGTAACCTTCAGTTACTCCAAGAACCATATTACTAATTAAAGATCTATATAATCCGTGTTTAGCTTTTAAGTCTTTTGTTTCACCCGTTCTTTTTACAAGAACATTGCTAACAGCTACTTCAACAGAAATACCTTCTGAGATATCTTGTTTTAGTTCGCCTAATTTACCTTTTACTGTTACCTCACCGTTGTTGAAAGTAACTTCAACTCCCTGTGGTAAAGCAACTGGTGCATTTCCTATTCTAGACATTTTCTAATTCTTTAATATACATGACACAAAACTTCTCCACCAACATTATCTTGGCGCGCTTCTTTATCAGTGATAACACCATTAGAAGTTGAAAGAATTGCAATACCTAAACCATTTAAAACTCTTGGGAGATCCTTTGCTCCTGTGTAGGCTCTTGAACCTGGAGTAGAAACTCTATTTAAAGCTTTTATAGCTGATACTTTTGTTTTTAAATCGTACTTAAGAGCAATTTTAATATTTCCTTGAGGACCGTTATCGTCTTCAAATTTATAGTTTAAAATGTACCCTTTAGTGAACAAGATTTTAGTTATTTCCTTCTTCAAATTTGAAGCAGGAACATCAACTACTCTATGTTTAGCAGAAATCGCGTTTCTTAATCTTGTTAAATAATCTGCAACTGGATCCGTTACCATAACTTAAATTTTTCTAATCTTAATAACTAAATTACCAACTTGCTTTCTTAACACCTGGGATAAGTCCATTGTTAGCCATTTCTCTAAACTGAATTCTTGATAAACCGAATTGGCGCATATAGCCTTTTGGTCTTCCTGTAATATTACATCTATTATGCATCCTAATAGGCATAGAATTACGTGGAAGTTTTTGTAATGCGTCGTAATCTCCAGCTTCCTTCAAAGCCTTTCTTTTCTCAGCGTATTTTGCAACCAGTTTAGCTCTTTTAACCTCTCTGGCTTTCATTGATTCTTTTGCCATGACTAATTAGTGTTTTTTGTTTTTAAATGGAAGGCCAAACTCTGTTAACAAAGCATAACCTTCTTCATCTGTATTAGCACTTGTAACAAACGTAATATCCATTCCTAAAACATTATCAACGTTATCGATATTGATTTCTGGAAAGATAATTTGTTCCTTAATTCCTAAAGTATAGTTTCCTCTTGAATCAAACTTAAAGTTAATTCCACGGAAATCTCTTACTCTTGGTAAAGCAACAGCCACAAGTCTCTCTAAAAACTCATACATTCCTTCAGCTCTTAAGGTAACCTTTGCCCCAATAGGCATGTTCTTTCTTAATTTGAAAGTAGAAACATCTTTCTTCGAGTAACATGTAACAGCTTTTTGACCAGCAATGATAGACAATTGCTTAACAGCGTTTTCTACCATTCTCTTATCAGCNACACCTGCCCCAATACCTTGATTGATAACAATCTTTTCCAGTTTTGGAACTTCCATCACATTACTGTAATTAAATTGTTCCTTTAAAGCAGCGACAATCTTATTGTCGTATTGCTTTCTATAATTTGGTACGAATTGTCCCATTAGTCTAAAATCTTATCAGTTTTTTTAGCGTATCTCTTAATTTCACCATCAACAACCTTTCTTCCAACGCGAGATGGTATATCACCATCTAATAACATTACGTTAGATATCGGAATTGTAGCTTCAATTTCAATAATCCCACCTTGTGGATTTTTAGCTGAAGGCTTAGTGTGTTTTTTTACTTTGTTAACACCAGCTACGATAATTCTAGAGGAAGCAGGAATGACTTTTAAAATCTCTCCTGTTAAACCTTTGCTATTACCAGTAATAACTTTAACTGTATCGCCTTTTTTTAATTTTAACTTCGCCATCTTAAATATCTTTATAGTACTTCAGGTGCTAATGAAACAATCTTCATGAAGTTCCTATCACGTAATTCTCTAGCAACAGGTCCGAAGATACGAGTACCTCTCATTTCACCAGTAGCCGTTAATAAAACGATAGCATTATCATCAAATCTTATATAAGATCCATCAGCTCTTCTTACTTCTTTTGCAGTTCTAACGACTACAGCTTTAACAACTGTACCTTTCTTCACGTTTCCTGCAGGCATTGCTTTCTTAATAGAAACAACGATTTTATCGCCAATTGAAGCATATCTCTTTTTAGTTCCACCTAAAACACGGATACATAATGCCTCTTTAGCACCACTGTTATCAGCAACTTTACACCTAGATTCTTGTTGTATCATGACTAAATATTAATCTTTCTTAACAATATTATTTCGCTTTCTCAATTACTTCGACTAAACGCCAGTTCTTAGTTTTACTAAGAGGCCTAGTTTCCATAATCTTAACCGTATCACCAACGTTACACTCACCTTTCTCATCGTGAGCGACAAATTTGTTAGTTTGCTTTACGAACTTACCGTACTTTTCATGCTTCTTTCTTAATTCAATTGCAACAACAATTGATTTATCCATAGCATTACTAGTAACAATACCAACTCTTTCCTTTCTTAAATTTCTTGTAGACATAATTTACAGTTTTAATAAAAGCTTAAGCTTGACTTTTTTCGTTAAGTACAGTTTTCAATCTAGCTACTAATCTACGAGTAATTTTTATAACTTGTGGATTTTCGATTGGAGAAACAGCATGATTTAAGTTTAATGTACTTAATGCCTTTGTTTCTTCAGCTATTTTTGACTTTAAATCCTCTACGGATAATTCTCTAATTTCTGCAGCTTTCATTTTTAATCTTTTTAAGCTTCTAAATAATCTCTTCTTACTACAAACTTAGTCTTAACCGGAAGTTTTTGTGCCGCAAGTCTAAGTGCTTCTTTAGCTATTTCTAAAGCAACTCCGTCAGCTTCGAACAAAACTCTACCAGGTTTAACAGGTGCTACCCAATATTCGGGAGAACCTTTACCTTTACCCATCCTCACTTCAGCTGGCTTTTTGGTAATTGGTTTGTCAGGGAAAATCCTAATCCAAATTTGACCTTCTCTTTTCATGTACCTTGTTACAGCAACACGAGCAGCCTCAATTTGTCTACTAGTTATCCACCCTTGATCTAAGGTTTTGATTCCAAAAGAACCGAAAGAAATTTGGGCACCTCTATGAGCTATACCCTTTTCATTTCCTTTTCCTTTTTGAACCTTTCTATATTTTACTCTTTTTGGAGATAACATCTCTTAAACTTTATAAGTGAATAATTAACGTCTTTTCTTTCCTTTAAACTTACCACCACCTTTTGGCTTGTTAGGAGCATGATTTGGAGTTAAATCTACTTTACCGTAAATTTCACCTTTACAAATCCATACTTTCACACCTAATCTTCCATAAGTTGTATGAGCCTCAGACCAACAGTAATCAACATCAGCACGGAAGGTATGTAACGGAATCCTTCCATCCTTTTTTGATTCTGTACGAGCCATTTCAGCACCGTTTAAACGACCAGCAACTTGAATTTTAATTCCTTCAGCACCCATTCTCATGGTAGAAGCAACCGCCATCTTCATAGCTCTTCGAAAAGATATTCTTCCTTCAATTTGACGACAAATACTATCGGCAACTAATTTTGCGTCCAATTCAGGTCTTTTGATCTCAAAGATATTAATTTGAACTTCCTTTCCAGTAAGTTTTTTAATTTCTTCTTTCAACTTATCAACTTCTTGACCACCTTTACCAATGATAATTCCTGGTCTTGCCGTATGAATCGTAATCGAGATTAACTTTAACGTTCTTTCAATAACAATCTTAGATACTGATGCTTTCGCTAATCTAGCTCTAATGTAGCTTCTGATTTGAAAATCTTCGTGGATTTTATCTGCGTATTTATTCCCACCATACCAGTTAGAATCCCATCCACGTATAATTCCTAATCTATTTCCAATCGGGTTCGTTTTTTGTCCCATTTTGCTAAATCTTTACTTTCTAATTAATTTTATTTACGAATAAAGTCACGTGATTCGAACGTTTTCGAATTCTGTGGGCTCTACCTTGCGGTGCCGGTTGAATTCTTTTTAACATTCTAGCCGAATCAACAGCAATGTTACTTATGCACAACTCACCAGCTTCTGGAGCATTTCCAGTTTTAGCCTCATAGTTATGGATTGCAGACTTTAAAAGCGTCCCTATTTTCCCTGCGGCTTCTTTGTCTGAGAATTGTAAAACTCCAAGAGCTTTATAAACTTCCATTCCTCTAACTAAATCAGCTACAAGTCTCATTTTACGAGGTGATGTAGGACAGTTATTTAATTTTGCAAAGTACTGAGCTTTTCTTGCTTCTTTAGCGGCTTCAGCAGTATTTCTTTTTCTAGCACCCATGTGTTAAAAATGCTTTAATGTTATTTCTTCTTCTTATCTGCTCCATGTCCTCTATAAGTTCTAGTGGGAGCAAACTCACCTAACTTATGTCCAACCATATTTTCAGTAATGAAAACAGGTATAAACTTATTCCCATTATGAACACCAATAGTAAGTCCTAGGAAGTCCGGAGTAATCATAGAGGCTCTAGACCATGTCTTAATAACATTTTTCTTTCCAGACTCTTGAGCTTCTTCAGCACGCTTTTGCAACTTATAGTGTACAAATGGTGGTTTTTTTAGTGATCTAGCCATATCTTCTAACTATTATTTTTTTCTTCTTTCAATGATAAACTTATCAGAATACTTATTCTTAGATCGAGTCTTGTATCCCTTAGCAGGTAACCCTTTTCTAGATCTAGGATGTCCACCTGATGAACGACCTTCACCTCCACCCATTGGATGATCGACAGGATTCATAGCAACACCTCTAACTCTAGGTCTTCTACCTAACCATCTACTTCTTCCAGCTTTACCGCTTACTACCAATTGGTGATCAGAATTTGAAACTGCTCCTATTGTTGCAGAACAATTAACATAAACTTGACGAGTCTCACCAGATGGTAATTTCAAAGTCGCAAAACGACCTTCTTTTGCAGCTAACTGAACGTAAGAACCAGCACTTCTTGCTAATTTCCCGCCTTGACCAGGCATGAATTCGACATTGTGTACAACTGTTCCTAATGGGATTTCAGAAAGTGGTAAAGAATTCCCTACTTCAATAGGAGCACCTTTCCCAGCTTGAACCTTTGCACCAACCTCTAATCCGTTTGGAGCAATGATATAAGCCTTTTCACCATCAACATAGTATAGTAATGCAATTCTAGCAGTTCTGTTTGGATCGTATTCGATTCCTTTAACAACTGCTGGTACACCAACTTTAGTTCTTTTGAAATCAACCACACGATATTTCTTCTTGTGACCTCCTCCAATATTCCGAACAGTCATTTTTCCAGAGGCATTTCTACCACCTGAACTTTTCTTCTTTGCTAACAAACTCTTCTCAGGATAACTTTTAGTAACATCATCAAATGTGTCTGCTACTTTATGTCTTTGACCTGGAGTATTTGGTTTTAATTTCTTTAAACCCATTCTTCTTAAATATTACCGTAAATATCTATTACTTCTCCTTCTTTCAGAGTAACTATGGCCTTTTTGAAAGAACTAGTTCTTCCATCCATTTGCCAAGTTTTTCTGTTTCTTTTCGCTTTACCTGCGTAACGCATAGTGTTAACTGATTCTACAGTTACTCCATAAGTAGCCTCTAGAGCTTTCTTAATTTGAACTTTATTTGCAGAATCTTTAACTATGAAACCATATCTTCCAAGTTTTTCCTCAAGGATAGACATTTTTTCACTTATGATTGGTTTAACAATAACACTCATCTCTACTAGCTTAAAATGTTTTCAATTTCTTTAACTGAGCTTTCTGATATAACCAACTTGCTACAGTTTATTAAGTCATAAGTGTTTACTTCAGATGTAGCAACAACTTTAACCTTTTGAATATTTCTCGAAGAAAGTAAAACATTCTTGTTATCATCAGAAGTAACCAATGTAACTCTTTTACCTTCTAACTCTAATCCTTTAAGAAGAGAGATGAAATCTTTTGTCCTTGGAGCATCAAACTTTAAGTCTTCTAAAACAATTACTTTATCTTCTTTGACAGAAGTTGAAAGAACTGATTTTTTAGCTACCGCTTTAACTTTTTTGTTCAATTTAAAACCATAATATCTTGGACGTGGACCAAAAATTCTTCCACCTCCTCTAAATATAGGGTTTTTTATATCACCGAACCTAGCTGCACCAGATCCTTTTTGCTTTTTCAATTTCTTAGTACTCCCAGCGATTTCATTTCTTTCTTTCGACTTATGAGTACCTTGTCTTTGGTTAGCAAGATATTGTTTCACATCTAAGTATACTGTGTGCTCGCTTGGTTCAATACCAAATACAGAAGCACTAAGTGTAACTTTTCTTCCTGTGTCTTTTCCTGTTTTATCTAATACTGCTAATTCCATCCTATTTCTCGATTACAACGTAAGAACCTTTTGATCCAGCAATGTTTCCTGAAACAACGATTAAATTTCTATCAGCTAAAACTTTTAAAACTTTAAGGTTTTGAGTTTTAACAGTATCACCTCCCATTCTTCCGGCCATTCTAATTCCTTTAAATACTTTTGAAGGAGTAGATGCACCACCAATAGAACCTGGAGCTCTTAATCTATTATGCTGACCGTGAGTTTGACCACCAACTCCACGGAAGTTGTGTCTTTTTACTACACCTTGGAAACCTTTCCCCTTTGAAGTTGCAGAAACATCAACGAACTCTCCTTCTGCAAATAAATCTACAGTAATTGAATCACCTAATGACTTTTCATCTTTGAAACTTTTGAACTCAACAAGTTTTGCGTGTGGATTAACACCTGCTTTCTTGAAATGTCCTTTTAAGGGAGCTCCAATGTTTTTACCTGACTTTTCGTTATATGCGATTTGAACCGCATTATAACCGTCTGTTTCCTCAGTTTTCACTTGAGTAACGACACATGGTCCAGCTTGGATTACCGTACATGGAATATTTTTTCCATTAGCATCAAACAAACTGGTCATACCTACTTTTTTTCCTATCAATCCTGACATCGAATAACAGTTTTTTTTTGGGGGGTTATCTTATCAATTATAACTATACTTTGATCTCCACTTCAACACCTGAAGGAAGTTCTAGTTTCATTAAGGCATCAACAGTCTTCGACGAAGAGCTGTATATATCCATTAATCTTTTGTAAGAACTAACTTGAAACTGCTCTCTCGCTTTTTTATTAACGTGAGGTGATTTCAAGACAGTAAAAATTCTTTTGTTTGTTGGTAATGGAATTGGTCCACTTACAACAGCTCCTGTAGATTTTACAGTTTTAACAATCTTCTCAGCAGACTTATCAACTAAGTTGTGATCGAAAGACTTTAATTTAATTCTAATTTTCTGGCTCATATCAATGTTACCTTAACTCGTACTTATTAAGCTTCTACTATTCCTTTTGCTTTCGCTATAACTTCTTTTGCTACCATTTGTGGGGCTTCAGCAAAATGACTGAATTCCATAGTTGAAGTAGCCCTACCTGAAGTTATTGTTCTTAACGATGTTACATATCCGAACATTTCTGATAACGGAACCTTTGCTTTTACAATCTTAGCTCCGTTTTTATCATCCATTCCTTCCATAACGCCTCTTCTCTTGTTAAGATCTGCTACAACATCACCCATGTTTAATTCGGGTGTTATTACCTCAAGCTTCATCATTGGCTCTAAAAGAACTGGACGTGCTTTTGGACAAGCATTTCTAAAGGCCATTTTCGCAGCGATTTCAAAGGAAAGTGCATCTGAATCAACTGGATGAAAAGAACCATCATTTAAAGTAACTTTTAAAGAATCTACAGCAAAACCTGCTAAAACTCCGTTACTCATAGCTTCTTTGAAGCCTTTTTCAACAGATGGAATAAATTCTTTAGGAACACGGCCACCTTTCACTGAATTAACAAATTCTAATCCTTCAACGCCATCTTCTCTTGGCCCTACAGTGATTTGAATATCTGCAAACTTACCACGACCACCAGATTGCTTCTTGTAAACTTCTTTATGATCAACAGTTCCAGTAATTGTTTCTTTATATGTTACTTGAGGAGCTCCTTGGTTACATTCAACCTTAAACTCTCTTTTTAATCTATCTAAAATAATCTCTAAATGCAACTCTCCCATTCCAGAGATAATAGTCTGTCCAGTATCCTGGTCAGTATTAACTTTGAATGTCGGATCTTCTTCAGCTAGTTTACCTAAGGCCATTCCTAATTTATCGATATCTGCTTGAGATTTAGGCTCGATAGCAACACCGATAACAGGTTCTGGAAAGTCCATTGACTCTAAAATAATAGGTGCATCTTCTGCACACAAAGTATCACCAGTTCTAATATCTTTAAACCCTACCAAAGCTGCAATATCTCCGGCCTGTAACTCAGGAATTTGATTTTGGCTGTTCGCATGCATTTGGAAGATACGAGAAATTCTCTCTTTCTTCATTGTTCTTGTATTTAAAACATAAGAACCTGAAGGTAAAGTACCAGAATATGCTCTGGTGAAACATAATCTCCCTACAAATGGATCAGTTGCAATCTTAAATGCTAAAGCTGCGAAAGGCTCTTCAGAAGAAGGCTTTCTTGTAACTTCTTCATCTGTTTTTGGATTAACACCAACAATTGCTTCTTGGTCCATTGGTGATGGTAAAATCTCCATCACAATATCAAGCATTGCTTGAACACCTTTGTTTTTAAAAGCTGAACCGCACATCATCGGTACAAATTTCGCATCCAATGTAGCTCCTCTTAAAGCATCAAGTACTTCTCTTTCTGTTATTGAGTTTGGATCTTCAAAAAACTTCTCCATTAAAGACTCATCATATTCAGCAATAGCTTCCAACAACTTCTCTCTATATTCCTCAACTTCATCAACCATATCTTCAGGAATAGGAACTTCTTTAAAAGTCATTCCTTGGTCATCCTCATTCCAAATGATTCCTCTGTTATTAATTAAATCAACAACACCTTCGAATTCATCCTCAGCACCAATTGGTAATTGTAATGGAACTGCTTTAGAACCTAACATTTCTTCAACCTGCTTACACACGTTTAAGAAATCAGCTCCTTGACGATCCATTTTATTTACAAAACCAATTCTTGATACTGCATAATTATCGGCAAGTCTCCAGTTAGTTTCTGATTGAGGCTCAACACCGTCAACTGCACTAAACAAAAAAACTAAACCATCTAACACTCTTAATGATCTATTTACTTCAACAGTAAAATCAACGTGACCCGGAGTATCAATAATATTCACTTGGTATTCATTATCTCTATATGGCCAGAAAACAGTAGTAGCAGCAGAAGTGATTGTAATACCTCTTTCTTGCTCTTGCTCCATCCAATCCATTGTAGCACCACCATCGTGCACCTCTCCAATCTTGTGACTTACACCTGCGTAATACAATACACGCTCAGTAGTCGTAGTCTTCCCAGCATCAATGTGAGCTGCGATACCAATGTTTCTTGTGAATTTAAGATCTCTTTTAGCCATTTTGACTTTTTTAACTTGTTGGTTTTAAACCTTTATTAAACTCTAAAGTGAGCGAATGCTTTATTAGCTTCTGCCATTCTGTGCGTATCTTCTTTCTTTTTGAAAGCAGCACCTTCTTCTTTGGCAGCAGCAAGAATTTCAGCAGCTAATTTTTGAGCCATTGATTTCTCATTTCTTTTTCTAGCATAACCAATTAGCCATTTCATTCCCATAGAAAGTTTTCTATTATCACGAATTGGAACTGGTATTTGGAAAGTTGCCCCTCCTACTCTTTTACTTCTAACTTCAACTCCAGGCGTCACATTAGACAAACCTTTCTTGAATACCTGTAAAGCATCTTCTTCTTCTTCAACTTTTGATGCAACAACATCAATCGCGTCATAAAAAATACTAAACGCAGTAGATTTTTTACCGTCAAGCATAAGGTTATTTACGAACTTCGCAACAACAATATCTCCAAATTTTGGATCTGGTAAAACTATTCTCTCTTTTGCACTACTCTTTCTCATTTCAGGAAATCGTTAAAAATTATTTCTTAGGACGTTTCGCCCCGTATTTAGATCTTCTCTGTAGTCGTCCTTCAACACCAGCAGTATCAAGTGCTCCACGAACAACATGATATTTAACCCCTGGTAAATCTTTCACCCTACCACCTCTAACAAGTACAATTGAATGTTCTTGTAAGTTGTGACCTTCTCCTGGGATGTAAGCTGAAACTTCGATTCCATTTGTCAATCTNACCCTTGCAACTTTTCTCATTGCAGAGTTTGGTTTTTTCGGTGTCGTNGTATATACTCTCGTACATACACCTCTTCTTTGAGGACACGCGTTAAGAGCTGCAGCCTTACTCTTGCTCGGCTTGTTAACTCTTCCTTTCTTTATTAACTGTTGAATAGTTGGCATATTTCTAAATATTCACTTTCAAATAAACACAATAACCGTCAAAAAACGGGAGGGCAAAGATATACAGAAATTTCCAATTATCAAGGGGTTTAAACAAATTGGTGATTTTTTTTTCACTTTTACTCACAAAACTATGTGGATAACCCCCGTAATCAGTTACTTTTTAAAATTTTAAAATAAATTTAATATTTTTTCAAACCATGATTCTATCTACGCTAGATAATTGATTATTTTTGATTTATGTCTGACTATATTAATGAATTAAATAATTCTCAAAAAGAAGCGGTGCTATCCATATACGGTCCGAATATGATCCTAGCAGGTGCTGGCTCAGGTAAAACGAGAGTGCTTACATACAGAATAGCCCATTTGTTACATAATGGTGTAGATGCTTTTAATGTACTTGCATTAACTTTTACGAATAAGGCCGCTAAAGAAATGCGTGAGCGGATCGAAAAGATCATCGGCTTGGAGGCGCGTAGTTTATGGATGGGTACTTTTCATTCTGTTTTCGCTAAAATCCTAAGAAAAGAACACGAAAAACTCGGCTTTCCTTATAATTTTACAATCTATGATACTTTAGATGCTAAGAATCTTTTAAAAGCAATTATTAAGGAATCAGGCTTAGATGATAAGGTATATAAACCAGGTNTTGTGTATAATAGAATATCTGCCGCAAAAAACAATTTAATATCAGCCCAAGCCTATAATAAAGACAATGCCATTCTTACTGAGGACAAAAGAATGGGTAAACCTGAAATTGGCAATATATACAAGAGTTATTCTTTACGATGTATTAAAGCAGGTGCTATGGATTTTGATGATTTAATATTCAAAACGTACGACCTGTTTGACAAATTCCCTGAAATTTTAGAAAAATACCAGAATTTATATAAATACATATTAGTTGACGAATATCAGGATACAAACTATGCCCAATACACTATTGTTAAAATGCTTGCAAAAAAATTCAAGAACATATGTGTTGTAGGTGATGACGCTCAAAGTATTTACTCTTTTAGAGGAGCTAACATTGAGAACATCTTAAACTTTAAAAAAGATTACAAAAATTCAAAGTCATTTAAACTAGAGCAAAATTACCGATCATCAAAAAACATTGTAGCCGCGGCAAACGCTATTATTTCTAAAAACAAAGATCAATTTCCTAAAGATGTTTGGACCCAAAACGAGGAAGGAGCAAAGATTAAAGTAATCAAGACAAAGACAGACAATGAAGAAGGGAAAGTAGTTGCTGACAAGATTCTTTCTATTAAATTACAAGATCAGGTACAAAATAATGAATTTGCTATTTTATATAGAACAAATGCGCAGTCTCGTTCAATGGAGGAATCTCTAAGAAAGCTTAATATTCCTTATAAAATATACGGTGGACAATCTTTCTATCAAAGGAAAGAGATTAAAGACCTACTTGCCTATTATAGGATGACCTTTAACCCTAACGACGAAGAAGCACTAAAAAGAGTTATCAACTACCCAACTAGAGGAATCGGTAAATCCACAATCGATAAACTGATTTTAACCGCAAACAGTCAGAATGCCTCTTTATGGGAAATAGCCAGTAATATTGATCATTATAATACTGGAATTGGTAATGGTCCGAAAGCGAAAATTAGAAATTTCGCGACAATGATTCTAAGTTTCGGAAGTGAACTTCATCGAAAAAACGCTTATGATTTAGGTAGTTATATTGCTTCTCAAACGGGTCTTTTAAAAGATGTTCACGGAGACAAAACACCTGAAGGTGTTTCCAGATATGAGAACATACAAGAGCTACTGAATGGTTTAAAGTTATTTTCAAATAATGAAGAAGTTTCTGACGTCCCAACACAAACATTGGATAAATTCATGGAAGATGTTGCACTACTAACCGATGCAGACAAAGACACGGAGAATGACATTGACAGAGTGTCGTTAATGACTATACATAGCTCTAAAGGACTTGAATTCCCACACGTTTTTATTGTAGGAATGGAAGAAAACTTATTCCCTTCTCAACTATCCGTTAATTCAAGAACAGAGTTGGAAGAAGAAAGACGGTTGTTTTATGTAGCAATAACAAGAGCTGAAAAATCGGCTTATTTAAGCTACGCACAGACAAGGTTTAAATTCGGAACTATAACTTATGCGGAACCAAGTAGGTTCATAACAGAGATACCGCTTGATTATCTTGAGATGCCCCAAGCCAGACCTCCTCGGAATTTTGCGGGAACACGTTTAAATCAAGAACAAGTAAATAAAAAAAGCAGATCCCCTATACCTCCAGGACAAAGGCTAGTAAGTCTCCAGAAAGTAGCCAGATCGTTAGACAGCCCGTCTATACCTGGAATTAATAAAGAAGGAAAAGATATTAAGGAAGGTCAAAAGGTAGAACATTTAAGATTCGGACCTGGTAAAGTCACTAAAATAGAAGGAATTGGACCTAGTAAAAAAGCTGTGATTTTATTTGAAAAACATGGTGAAAAACAAATACTGCTGAAATTTGCCAAACTTAAAATAGTTGGTTAGCTTTAACTATCTTTGAAAGAGATAATATAATATGGACTATAATACAACGCGCTCGTCGCTAGTTATACGTGAATACGGAAGAAACATTCATAAAATGATTGATTTCGCTATTTCGGTTAATGATAGAGAAGAAAGAAATCACATTGCAAGATCGATAGTAAAAGTAATGGGGCAAGTTAAACCTCAGTTTAAGGAAGCTGATGACTTTATACAAAGCTTATGGGATCATATGATCATTATTTCAGACTTCAAACTTGATGTTGATTCTCCCTATCCTCTTCCTGACAAAGCTGAACTGGTTAAGCCCCCAAAAAAAGTTGCTTATCCCGACAATCGCATAAAGTATCGCCATTATGGCAAATCAATTGAAAGCTTTATTGAAAAAGCAAGTAAACTTGAAGATGGTCTAGAAAAAGAATCCTTCACCTATTATATAGCCAATATGATGAAGAAGAATTATCTTCTTTATAACAGAGATAGTGTAAGTAATGATTTGATTTTCGAGCAGCTTGGCAAGCTATCCAATGGTCAGCTTAAGTTAAGCGATAATCATACATTAAAAAGTACAGGGTCATTAATTGGAAAACCAAACAACCCAACTAGAACAACTAATAAAAGACAATCAAATAATAATCATAAAAAAGGTCCAAAAAGACCTTTCAAAAAAAACGTAAGATAATTCATGGGTTCATTTATAATTAACGGAGGGAAAAGTCTACAAGGAGAAATAACACCTCAGGGTGCAAAAAATGAAGCATTACAGATTTTATGTGCTGTTTTATTAACTCCCGAGAAAGTTATTATTACTAACCTTCCAAACATTGTAGATGTAAATAAATTGATCGACTTACTGAAAAGCATGAACGTAAAAGTTAATCAGTTGAATGAATTTGATTACGAATTCCAAGCAGATGATGTAAATCTAGATTACATGGTTTCTGAAGAGTTCAAACATAAAGGATCTAGCCTACGGGGATCTATTATGATTGTAGGTCCACTTTTAGCTAGATTTGGTAAAGGATACATTCCTGCACCAGGCGGGGATAAAATTGGAAGAAGAAGAGTTGATACACATTTTATTGGTTTCCAAAAGTTAGGAGCAAGCTTCGAATATCAAGCTGCTAGCAAATTTTATAAAGTAGAAGCAAAAAAACTCCAAGGAACATATATGTTGCTTGATGAAGCTTCAGTTACAGGTACAGCTAACATTGTAATGGCGGCTGTTTTAGCAGAAGGAAAAACTTCCATCTATAATGCTGCCTGTGAACCATACTTACAACAGCTATGTAAAATGTTAAATAGAATGGGCGCCAAAATATCTGGTGTTGGTTCTAACTTACTAATTATTGATGGTGTAGATTCACTAGGCGGTACAGATCATCGAATACTACCCGATATGATTGAAATAGGTTCTTTCATTGGTTTAGCGGCCATGACTGAATCAAATATCACAATTAAAGATGTTTCCTATGAGAACTTAGGAATCATACCGAATACATTCAAACGATTAGGAATCGAAATGGAGTTGGTTGGTGATGATTTAGTAATTCCTTCTCAAAAACAATATGAGGTAGAAAAATTCATAGACGGATCTATACTTACAGTCGCTGATGCGCCTTGGCCTGGTTTTACACCCGATCTATTAAGTATAATGTTAGTTACTTCAATTCAAGCAAAAGGAAGTGTTTTAATACATCAAAAAATGTTTGAATCAAGATTATTTTTCGTGGATAAACTAATTGATATGGGCGCACAAATTATCTTGTGTGATCCACATAGAGCAACCGTTATTGGATTAAACAAACAACAAAGCTTAAGAGGTATATCCATGACATCTCCAGATATTAGAGCTGGAGTTTCATTATTAATAGCAGCTCTTTCAGCTGAAGGAACATCTACCATCGACAACATACAACAAATTGATAGAGGTTATCAAAACATAGACACAAGACTGCAGAAATTAGGAGCTGACATCACGAGAATAGCATAATGAAAAAATTACTTTATGCATCAATAGCAATCATCATTTTGGTTGCTTGTGCCTCTCCTAAAGAAGCAATAATAACAGTAGGTATAAACGAAGGTGATTTAGCTCCGAATTTAAAAGGTGCGTCTCCCAAAGGAGATACTATTAACTTGTATAGCCTAAGAGGTGACTATGTGCTCATCGACTTTTGGGCTTCATGGTGTAGGCCTTGCAGATACGATAATCGGCATCTTATTAAGATGGTTCAAAAGTATAAGGATATTGACTTTCCCATTAAAAAATCATTTCTTGGAGGGATTAAAAATAAAAAAGGATTTAAAGTATTTAGTGTTTCTTTAGACAACAACAGCAAAAAATGGGAGATAGCTATTGACCAAGATAAATTAAATTGGCCTTGGCATATTTCAGATTTAAAGGGCTGGCAGAGTAATCTAGGAAGATCTTACAGGATTTCAAGTATCCCTTCAAACTTCCTTCTTGATCCTTCGGGAACGATAATAGGAAAAAATTTAAGAGGCCATGACTTAGAAAAAGCGTTGTCCAAAATAACATCTCAAACAAAATATAAAAAACAAAATTAGTCAAGAGCTAATTTGAACCAATTTTTGTCAAAACCTCTATACGGCATAATATTAAATGACTTTAATTCTTACTAAATGTCATTATGTCCGACAAGAACAAGATTACAAAAAATGGCAAGTAAGTTGATTATAGATTTCAAAATTATTAAGAATGGGAAAGCAAGAAGAAAAAGTAGCTCAAGAGGAAGTTCAAGAAGAAAAAAAAGAAGAGCAAACTACTGAAGCTCAACAAGAGGAAAAAGAAGTTACTCCTGAAGATAAGTTAAAGGAAACTGAAGATAAGTTTCTAAGAATATATTCTGAGTATGAAAATTTCAGAAAAAGAACTCAAAAAGAAAAAGCAGACTTAATCACAGGTGCTTATGCTGATGTATTCAAGGTGATTTTACCAATATTGGACGATTTGGATCGTGCGAAGCAAAACATTGATAAAGCTAACGATATAGATAGTTTGAAAGAAGGGCTAGAATTGATTTTTGACAAATTCTCCAAATCTCTTTCTTCAAATGGCCTAGAGGTGATGGATGTTAAAGAACAGGACTTTAATGCTGATGAACATGAAGCGATAACCAACATTTCTGCTCCTACTGAAGAATTAAAAGGAAAAATTCTTGACGTAATAGAAAAAGGATATATTTTAAAAGGAAAGATTATTAGATTTCCAAAAGTTGTTGTTGGAGCATAGTTAAACCAATTATTGGTTATCTAAAAAAAATAAAATGTCGAAAAGAGATTATTACGAAGTATTAGGAGTGACTAAAAGTGCAGACGAGAAGGAATTGAAAAAGGCTTACCGTAAACTCGCTATTAAATTCCACCCTGATAAAAACCCTGATAACCCTGAAGCTGAAATACAATTCAAAGAAGCTGCTGAAGCTTATGAAGTACTAAGCGACGGACAGAAAAAGGCTAGATATGATCAGTTTGGTCATGCTGGAATGGGCGGAGCCGCAAGTGGCGGAGGACATGGTGGTTTCGGTGGCGGAATGTCAATGGACGACATCTTTGAAAACTTTGGTGATGTATTCGGCGGTTTTGGTTTCGGCGGAGGCGGGGGAAGACAACGAGGCGCAGGTCGTCGTGTTAGCAGAGGTAGTAATATTAGAATAAAAGTGGCACTTACACTTGAAGAAATCGCTTCAGGAATAGAAAAGAAAGTCAAAGTAACAAAGGATAACAAATGTAGCCCTTGTGATGGTTCAGGTGCCGAAGGTACTGGTGGTCATTCAACATGTGCTACTTGTAACGGTTCTGGTCAGGTAACTAGAGTAACAAATACTTTCCTTGGTCAAATGCAAACAGCTTCTACCTGTAACACTTGTAGCGGATCAGGAAGTATTATTACAAATAAATGTAAGAAATGCAACGGTAACGGTGTAGAAAGAAGCGAATCTGTAATCCCAATAAACATACCAGCAGGAGTTGAAGATGGAATGCAACTTCAAGTTAGTGGAATGGGGAACATGGGAGCTCGAGGTGGAGTTGCCGGAGACTTGTTAGTAGTTATCGAAGAGAAAGCTCATGATAGTTTTCAGAGAGAAGGTCAAAATTTACATTATGATCTATTTGTTAATGTTGCAGACGCTGCATTAGGTACTCAAATCGTAGTACCTACGCTTACAGGAAAAGTTAAAATTAAATTAGAAGAAGGAACACAGTCTGGAAAACTACTTAGATTAAGAGCTAAAGGTTTGCCAAGTGTTAATGCTTACGGAACAGGAGATATAATCGTTAACGTAAACATTTGGACTCCACAACAACTTTCTACTGAAGAAAAGAAAATATTAGAGCAACTAAGAGGTTCTGAGAACTTCAAACCAAATCCGACTAAAAAAGATAAAGGCTTTTTTGAAAGAGTCAAAGAATACTTTAATTAAATAAAAAGCCTCATTAATTTGAGGCTTTTTATTTAATCCAACAATTCTTACAATCAATTTCGTTATTTTAGTTATAACTGTAATTATATTTATGAGATACATTGTAAAGGCAGAAAAAGTAGTCAAAAAATTCAGTAATCATACCGCATTAAATAAAGTTACAATCAAGATCCCTGAAGGATGTATTTATGGTTTGCTTGGTCCAAATGGAGCCGGTAAAACAACATTCATTCGATTAATAAATCAAATATCCAAACCGGATAGCGGAACGGTTTTATTTCAGAATAAGCCATTAGAAGAAGATCATATATCCAAAATTGGGTACCTACCTGAAGAGCGAGGTCTTTACAAGAAAATGAAGGTTGGTGAACAAGCTATGTACTTAGCTCAGTTAAAAGGAATGAATAAAACTGACGCCAAGGCAAAGCTAAAACATTGGTTTACTAAGTTTGACATCCTTGACTGGTGGAACTACAAGGTTGAAGACCTTTCAAAAGGTATGGCCCAAAAAATACAGTTTATTGTAACAGTAGTACATGAGCCTGAATTATTAATTTTAGACGAGCCTTTTTCGGGGTTTGATCCTATTAACACAGAACTCATCAAAAAAGAAATTCTTGAACTAAAAGAAAAAGGAACCACAATTATATTTTCCACGCACAATATGCAAAGTGTAGAGGAGATTTGTGACTATATCACCTTAATCAACAAATCAGAAGTTATTCTTCAAGGAAAAATTGAAGACATCAAAAAACAGTTCAGTAAAAACGAATTTGAAATCCACTTCACAGGAAACATGTTATCCTTTACTACCGCCTTATGGACTGGTTTTCAATTAATAAAAAAAGAAGAAATCCAAAAAAGTGAATTCAAAGTAACTGTTGCTCCAATTGACAATCAATCGATAAACGATTTATTAGGCGCCGTTATAGTTGGTTGCAAAGTGAAATCAGTCAAGGAAACTTCGGCTTCAATTCACGATATCTTTATTAGGACAATAGGAGAAGATAATTTAAACGACACCAACAATTAAATGAATAAGCTTAATCTAATCATAAAAAGAGAGTTCAGGACAAGGGTTAAAAAAAAATCGTTTATTCTACTATCCATAATTACCCCAATAATAATTGCATTATTAGTTATCGCTCCAATTCTTATTCAGCAATCTACCTTCAAACAAAAAACTGTTTTAGTAGTCGATAATACGATAACTCTAGGAGATTTACTAGAAAGAGATAAAAGCTCGAAATTCATAAAATACGTAAATATGCCTTTAAGTGCTACCATTGAAAGGGTAGCTGATCGCTTTGAAAATTCTTCCGACACAATGGTATTACACTTAAATAAAAATTTCGGTGTAATATCCAATAGTCCCGGACAACTATATAATAATGGGCATCCAGGTCCAGGAGTTTTAAAGACTATAAAAAATGATTGCTTTGATATATTCAGAAAAATCCAAGTATACAGAGTTACCAAACTAAACCTTGAAAAAGTAGACAAGAGACTAGGTGACTCGTGTAACATACAATATGAAGGACAAGGACTTAACCCTGAAGTAAAATCCTATCTATCCCTGGCTGGAGGATTTTTAATGTACATACTAGTGCTTATATATGGAGTTCAAGTAATGAAGGGAGTGATGGAGGAGAAAACAAACCGAATAATAGAAGTTATACTGTCTTCCATTCAACCCGTAAAACTAATGTGGGGTAAAATTCTAGGAATAGGACTAGTAGGAATAACACAATTTGTAATAATTATAATCACTTCGATCATCTTTTTCGGTGCAATTCAATCCTTTGTTGATATTGACACCGCAGATCTTGTTAACGATCAAATAAAAATGATGGATAGTGATGGCAACTTAGTAAATGCAAAGCTTCCTCAACTCTCAATAGAGGAAATGGATACGCTTTATGCTATTGAAGGCGTTAAAAGTTACCTACCTACATTTTTAATAATTATGCCTTTTCTATTTATAGGAGGATTCTTATTATATGCGGCATTTTTTGCCGCAGTTGGTTCTGCCGCTAATCCAGATACAGATACCCAACAATTTATACTTCCTATTACCGTACCTATTATTCTTAGCATGGTCATCGCTACAACAATAATGGATAATCCATCTTCAGATTTGGTTTATTACACTTCAATGTTCCCACTCACCTCCCCTATTGTAATGGCTGCTAGATTACCTTTTATAAATTGGGCTACAGATTGGTGGCAAGTTTTAACTGCAATACTTTTACTTTTTACATCCGTATGGTTAAGCACTAAGTTTGCTGCTAAAGTTTATAAAACCGCTATATTAATGTATGGACAAAAATTAAGTTATCAGAATATTTGGAAATGGTTTAAACAAAGTAATTAATGAAAGTAGCTGTAATTGATATCGGTACAAATACTTTTAATTTATTAATTGCATCTAAACCGAGGGATAGGTTAGTTTTAGATAAAGTCACAAAAGAGTTTGTATTTCTAGGCAAAGGAGGTATTAATAAAAACATCATCCAAGAAGATGCAATATTAAGAGCTATTACGACTTTGAAAGAATTCAAAGCTTTATGTTTAGAACATAACGTTGACTCAATTCGTGCGATTGCGACTTCAGCAGTAAGAAATGCAAGAAACAGATTATCTTTTGTTCAGCAAGTTTTTGACGAGACGAGTATTGAAATACAGATTATAAACGGAGATACCGAAGCCAAATTCATATATGAAGGAGCTAGAGAATCCCTTGATTTCGAAAAGCAGCCTATTCTTTTAATGGATATCGGAGGAGGTAGTACTGAATTTATAATATGTAACAATCAAAAAATATTTTGGAAAAGAAGTTTTGAGATTGGAGCCGCAAGGTTATTTGAACAGTATCAAAAATCAGATCAAATAACGATATCCGAAATCGAAGAAATTGAGCATCATATAGCGAAGACTTTATTGCCATTATTTAGTATACTTCAGGAATTTAATATTATTACACTCGTTGGTTCTTCAGGATCTTTCACCTCATTTGCAAAAATTATAGCAAATAGGTTAGGTAAATCTAATGACCTTATAAAAACCTCAAACTATATATTTGACATAAAAGAATACAATTATATTCATAAATCGATATTAAATTCAACATTAAAACAAAGACTGCACATAAAAGGTTTAATCAAGGAAAGAGCTCCAATGATTGTAGTTGGCACAGTACTTGTAAATTTCCTTTTAATGAAGTTAAATATTCAACACTTCAAACTTGCACGGTATGCCCTTAAGGAAGGTGTTGCAAGTGATTTTTTCAAGAACAATTAAAACATTAAGGATATGGGAAATATTTTGGTAATTGATGACGAAAGACCAATAAGAAGAACTTTAAGTGAGATTTTGGAGTTTGAAAAATATAAAGTCGATCAAGCTGAAGACGGCGAAGAAGGACTTAAAATGGCTCAAGAAAATAAATACGATGTTATTCTTTGTGATATCAAGATGCCAAAAATGGATGGTCTTGAAGTACTAGACAAATTACAAGATTTAAAATACAATCCAGCTGTCGTAATGATTTCAGGCCATGGGACTATCGATACTGCTGTTGATGCTCTAAAAAAAGGAGCGTTTGATTACATACCAAAACCACCTGATTTAAATAGACTTTTAGTTACTGTCCGAAATGCAATGGATAAGAATGACTTAATGGAAGAAACCAAGGTCTTAAAGAAGAAGCTAAATAAAGTTAAATCTGCCAATATAATTGGAGAATCAACAGCTATTAAAAACGTTATTGAAGTCATAGATAAAGTTGCCGCTACAGATGCTAGAGTATTAATTACAGGTGGTAATGGGTCTGGAAAAGAATTAGTTGCGCGCCAAATTCATGAAAAAAGCCAACGATCAAAAGGAAGTTTAATCGAAGTTAATTGCGCTGCAATACCTTCTGAGCTAATCGAATCCGAATTATTCGGGCATGAAAAAGGAGCTTTTACTTCTGCTCATAAACAACGTAAAGGTAATTTCGAAAACGCAAGTGGGGGAACTCTATTCTTAGATGAAATAGGAGATATGAGTCTATCAGCTCAAGCTAAAGTACTAAGGGCACTTCAAGAAAATAAGATTACAAGAGTTGGTGGAGAAAAAGAAATCAAAGTTGATGTAAGAGTAATAGCAGCAACCAATAAAGATTTAAAAGCTGAAATTACAAATGGAAACTTTAGAGAAGATTTATACCATAGACTAAGTGTTATTGTAATTCAAAATCCTTCTTTAAACGATCGTAAGGAAGATATACCGCTACTTACAGATTTCTTCACAAAACAAATTTGCGAAGAACATGGTGTTGCTATTAAGACTGTAAACAAAGGATGCTTAACTGAACTTCAAAAAATAAACTGGACAGGTAACATACGTGAGTTCAGAAACGTAATGGAACGCTTAATTATTCTTTGTGGTAGTGAAATCAATGCAAATGATGTTATATCCTTCGCACAACCATTAAGTCAATGCTAAATAATTATT
>JGI24539J26755_10000014_pt1 | contig 69608 bp, 54 predicted proteins | sample NorSeaMetagenome_2_FD_26755 | JGI IMG/M metagenome (IMG submission 26755) | reverse complement strand
CATAACCCTATCTAGTAATTCTGCCTCTCCTTGAACGTTTCCATTGTTATTAATTAATGCCGAAGATTCATAGAAATGTACAATACCTTTTCTACCACCTCTGCCCATTTTTCTACCCTTTCTAGTGTGCATATCGTATGCGAATTCAGGTACTTCCAAATGATTTTTGTCGTGATTCATAAATTTTTCACACAAGATCATATCGATGTATCTTGATTTTTTACACCTAGCCAACATAACTACTGCTTGGGTAAAGTGTAGTTTTTCAGGACTGTGTTTGTCTTTTTTCTTTGCAAGTTGTGTGTAGATTTGGTAAAGCGAGAAGATCTGCCCTGCCATCTGTGGTTCTGCTAAACCTACATCTTCCGATGCAATGATCAACATCCGTTTCCAAACATACTCTTTGTAGTTTGAGTTCCATAATTCAATCGCCCAGTATAAGGATTCTTCTTCCATACACCTACGAATTGATTTTTGAAAAGATGAAGATACCTCGAAAAAATCGTAACCTTTTTTGGTTAACATTTGAAAATCATTTGCCATTTTGTCTTTTGTTTTAAAGTTTACACAAATGTACAATTTTATATTGAAATATCAAAAAGGAATTTTTAAAGTTCTCATATATTCGTGCTTTCTTGTTGCAAGTACTGTATCTTTTTTAAGATTAATAATTTCTCCATATTTTTTTCTTAACTGGAGTGTGTCATTTTTTTCTACTTCTTTCGTTCTGTAAGATGCACAACCACCTACATTTCCAAAGGTATCTGTTCCAACTACTGCAAATCTTGTATCTATAAAGCAATGTCTGTGATGGTAGGCATTTAACGCACAAATTTGGTAGTCTTCTACTACTTGCATATCGGTATCGTAATATAGTTTAGATCCCTCCAACATACCAATAGTTCCACCAACATAACCAGTTCGTTTGATTGGAGTGTGTTCTTGATATTGTGCAGGACTAGGGTTCTTATTTAATCCGAACAAATAACATCCCATTATTTTTGCTACATTACCTAACCATTGTACCATTTCATATGCTTCGTCTGGTAACATTTTAGCATCCTCTCCTACTTCTGTGTATAACCTAAAGAATGATTTAATATCATCATCTACCATTAGTACATTAGGGTACTGTTCATAGATCCATTGTCGCTTTGCTGTTAATCCAACAACTTCATCAGGATGTCCGATTATTTCTACATCAGGGTGTGCTGTTTCATATTCTTCCTTTTGAGAGTTTGGTACACAAATCTTAGCATTATCTATTGCCTTCAATGTTGGTACTCTACCTGCCCTTTTATGTGATGGAATTATAACTTCTATTTTGATGCCCATAATTTCTGAAAGTCTTTAACATTAATAACCATTGCTTTGCCCATATGCGAATTTTTATAAGACTGTGCCTTTCCGATCTCCAAAACAGTTTCTAAATAGGTTGTGTCTATATCATTGTCACTTGTAATAATTACACAAGAATATTTTTCGCTAAACTTTGGTATAACTGGCATCTCTGCATTACTATCATCGTACTTTTGAAATTCTTCCTCGAATTCATCCAAGAACATTCCTAATTCTGCCTCCTTAAATCCTACATCTAACAGAAATTCCTTATCGAAATGATTTGCCAACATATCGAAATCAAACTCCCCAGTATTTTTATTTAGCCTTACATTTAATTCTTTCTCTCTTTCTAATTCAAGATCCAATTCAACACAAGGGATCTCTTTAAACCCTAAGTCTTTTGCTATTCTAAACCTTTGGTGTCCTCCAATAATTACACCTTCTCTGCCTTTGTGAGTATTGATCACTATTGGTTCTGCAAATCCGAATCTTTCTATGCTGTCCTTTATTTGAAAGTATTGCTCTTTCTTTAGTTGACGAGGATTGTATTCTGCTCTTTTAAGATCTGTTACTCGATAATTTACTACTTTCATATATGTTTATTTAATTTATTTTTAATACTTGAACCTTCGTGCATTAAACCATCTAGTACTGACATATACCCTACAAAGTTAGTAGAGTATTGCTTGTATTCTTGCTGCACATATTCGTGATGGTATATTTGTATTCCGTTTCTTTCAAATTCTGTTTCGTTTAAGTAATCCTTTCCTGAAATTCCTGCTATGTAAACTTTTGCATTTGTCTTCATACATAATTCTAACACCATTTCATCTTTAGAGTGTTGAAGATCCAAACTGCTTGACATTATCTGTTCAACTTTTATATCTAAAGCATTTAGGTAAAAATCTAAAATCCTCAAATTGTATGTCTTTAAGTGATCATCTTCACTAATCAGCAACTTCTCTAAATCTGGATAAAACTGGTCAAAAAATTTTGCCTTACTGTATGCTTGTTTGATTGTCTTAATCATTTTACTTTTCCAGTTAAGATCATTTCTTATTTTTATTTTATTAATTGGAGTGCCTAAACTATATTTTTCTACTGGAATTGTGATCCACTTCTGACCATCTTTGCCTAAAATTTGATTTCTATTTTGAAAGTAGTTTTTTCTATATGCAACAGAATCTAATATTACTAACTTATCTGCTTTACAGATCTTATCGAAATATCCTAGATAGGACATAAATTCTGGCTGATGTGCTGTAACTATCATTTCGTTATTTTTCTAACAATATAAAATTTTTCTGCATATTCTACTCCACATTCCATCCCCCTCATTCTTGCTAAAGTAACTATGCTTTTTTTGTTTAACGGAGCAGGAGATCGTTTTATTTGTGATGTGTTTGTTAAAAATCCTTCCATTTTTTGTGTTATCGTGTCCGTTATATCAACGTACCAAGCACCTCCCTCGATCCCTGAATTTACGAAAGGATATTCATACATTGCCACCATCGGAACTGGAACTACATCCTGCCTTAATCTAATTGCTGCCATACAACAATCGTGTATTTTTTGGTGGTCTTGATGGTGTGATCTATAAGGTATGAACAATTCGTCATAATGATTAACTTCTAACAAGTTATCAATATAGGCTATCAAATCTGCACTAGGCATTAGATCATTTCTACCATCTTTATCATCATACAAAGTAAAAGTGTTATTTACTCCTACAATCTTCTTCATTTTGTTGTGTTCATACAACCTTTCTAAAGTAAAATTTACCAACAGAACATCTGCTTCGATATTATCTTTAGCCATATAACCACCTACACCTAAAACTTCATCGTCAATATGTGGAGAAACTACTAGAATTTTTTTCATTAGTTTGCTATTAAATTTCTATCTACTTTTTCGATAGGGTTTTGTTCCATTTCGTAAATAACATCTTCATACATAACTCGTACTTGAAGATAAATTTCGTCTATATTTTCAGCAGTCAACAATGGTGTTTTATCAATGATATATTTTGATTGTAAACCTTGATCCATAAGACCAGTTTCTCCTAAAACATCGTTTAAATTTCTAGATAAAGATGGATTAAATTTAACTGTCATATCCCAATCGTTTAAATGATGGATTACTGTTGCGTGATTCATAGGCTTTCCGTTTTCTTTAAACCATTCTGCAATACCTGATTTTGTCATTCCCAAATACTTATAAAAAACAAACATTAATAATGCTCTTGCTTCTACATATTCCCTTACCCTAGTCTGTTTAAATATATCTAGTTTTGTGATCGCCATTAACCTACTGGCTATTGATTCCTGCATCCTCATTATAACTCTCCTTTTATGTAATAATTATCTAATCCTTCCGAGATCTCTGTACCATTCCAATCTTTACCCTCGATGTACTCCTTGTAGGTAGCAATTGCCCTTGTTACTTTTTCTTTTCCTGCCTCGTAAAATTCCTCACTTATTCTATACTCTCCAATATCTAGACTTCCTTTATCTACTACTAGAAATACAAACTCCAAAAAATGTTTGTCAAATAACTCACAATACAAATATGCTTGTACATCATATCCATATTTTTTAGCACTATACGGAAATGCCTTAATGTCTGTCGTTGTTTTTATATCACAAATAATATTTGCTCCAAGTATATCTGCTTTACCTCTAAATGGCATACCTTGAACATAACCAATTGCAGGTACTTCAAATTCTGCATCTCCTAAAAGTTCTAGTGATTTTTCGTTTCTAAGAACAGCATCAGCAACTCTTTCAGCATCTCGTTTTTCTTTGGCTGTATAAACCATTCCGTATTCTTCAACTGCTTCCTTGTATGCTTTTGTGTTTTTACTAACTACATCTACAAAATGTATGTTCTCGAATTTTTCAGGTTCTAAAATTAAGGTGTGAAGTAACCTTCCATCTCTCATTGGCTGCGATTCCTTATTGCCTCCGTATTTAGTTATACCATAATACTTCTTAGGGCTATCTAGGAGCAGTTTTAAGGAACTTGAAGACAAAGCAAGTGTATTTAGTTCTCCGTAATAAAATTCATCGTTATACATCCTTGTTAACAATGGTTCTTTTTCGTAATCTTGTCCGTTTAATAGTTTTATCGTGTTCATTCTTTATTTGGTTTAAATAATATTAATAAAAGTAATACTGCTATGAGTAATGAAATATCGTATGTCATACTATTTCTTTTTGATATGCTTTGCTAAATTTTAATTCTACTAGATCCCAATCCGAAACCTCCTTATGACTAAATAGCCACCATTCTGCCATTTGACATTCTAGATCATCCGAATCTGGTCTAATAAATAAATAGTGACTTGTATTCTTGTCTTTTAAGTGAGCCTTTTCATTTACTCTAACATTTGATCCGTAAGCGTTAATTCCCTTAACATCAATTCTCATATCGTTAACTTTAATATCACAATCCTTGATTGGATCTACACCTAGCATCTGTGTAGCATCGTACTTGTATCTGTGTGACCAGAAAAAATATTGTGCTATCATTTCTGCTTTACATCCCAATTGACTAACTCTTAGATTTGGTCTAGCATATTTTGGAAACTTTTCTGCTGTGTATAAATTAACAGTATCTCTAAGTCCTCCAATATACAATGCTTGTTCGTTTATCAAATGTGGGTAGTAGAATACTCCGTTTTTTTTCATTGCATATCTATTATTTGGATTAATTCTTCTACAACTGCCCTTCCTGATTGCGACATTCTTTGGTATTCAAAATCATAAAGATCATTAACTAATTCTTCGATTTTATTTATCTGTTTTTGTGTCATAAGTTTGCGATTTGTTTTAACTTTTTAATTTGTTCTTCTAACTCTTGTACTTTTAACTCTGCCTTTCTTGCTCTAAGAACAGCATTGTTTTTATCTGCTCTAAATTCTGAAAGTTCTCTGTCGTAAATTCTGCGATCCTGCTCTTGCATATTTCCCCAAAAGAATATGCCAATTAAGGAGTCCGACAATAATCGTAACTCCTTGTTATCTGGCTTTAAATCACAATACTTTTTTGCTATCGTACACGCTACATCCATATGTCCGTAATACTCTAAATCTTTTGCTATTGCCATACGATCTAAATTATATCTATATAAAAGAGCCATACTGTTCCATAAAATTTTCGAAACATTTTTTTGCTGAACCACCTTTCAATTCGTAAAATGATTTGATCGGTTTTAATTTCCATCCCCTATAAGGAATCATACCCTTCGATGCAATACCTAACTGAAATTTAGTAACTGCTAGATCGTAACGAAATGGATCGATTTTTTTTTGGTCGTAACTAACGATTGGTGGTTTATAACTACCATCTTGTGCTGCCTGAACTAATTCTCTGAATGTCTGCATAATTACGATTTTATAAGGTCTAGATCAAACTGATTTGCTACATAATTAATGTGCTTTTGGGTAGTCATAGACCAATAACCTAATTGGAATAATTTTGCATCTGCGATAGTCGCAACGTGTGTGTTATACGAATAAACTTTGTCTCCGATAACTTGTAAATTTTGCTTGTACTTGTCTAACATTTTGTCCTTGTTTTAAGATTAATAATTGTTTTAAAGTGTAAACATAAGCATAATTATTAGTTTATCAACATTTATTGATAATTATTTTCAAATTATTTTTTATAAACATAAGAAGCAATTGATTCAGGCAACAAATAAACTGATTTAGTTTCTTTTTTATTACTCCATAGTGTAGTAGAAGGGCAATACTTTTTTATTTCTTTAAAATCCTTTATACCATCTAACCAATACATATATGTACCTTGTGGATCACTAACGTAATATATTTTGACTATATCATTGTCAAGTTTCATTAAATTATCATATTTTTTCTTCTCGAGCATTTTATCTTCGTAGTATTTATTTCTAAATTTCATTTCGATAACGCACTTTCTTCCTTTAGGAGTTAATCCAACTGCATCGTATATTTCATTGCTTTTTGTATGCTCCAATTTCCAACCATCAAAAGTATTTAAGATTAAGATTACTGCTTGTTCAAACTTTTCAATTTTAGTTAGATTCATAAAATTTGTTTAAATCTTCGATCCATTTTTGTATGCGTTTTGGCGAACAACTACAAGGTACTTTAAATCTATGCTTAAAATACTTTGCGTGAAGTTGTGCAATCATAGTTACTTCTTCGCTTGAAAGTTTTGGCGAATCACTTGCTGTGAATAATTCCCAATCTATCTTATCTTCTTTATCCATTTCTTTTGAATTTTATTTTATTCCATTTATCTCGTCTAGCATCACAACCACAATCAGGATCAATTTTCTTCCAGATCCACCTGATCCCAGTCCACTTTGTTATAAAATATACTAAATCTCCTAGTTTCATATCAAATTTTTTTTAACTTTTTTTATGGTTCTTTTTATTGAGTGATAAGAGATCCCAGTTTGATCTGACAACTGCAACATACTGATCCCTTGAAGACATACTATTTTGAAAATTCTTTGATCGTACCAATGAAGGTCGTTTAATTTTTCTAACAATTCATCCGAAAATTCTACATCATTAATTTCTGCTTCATTTGAGATTTCAAATATTCTGTCATTATCTACATTGACATATTTTTTTTCTTTTCTAATTTCATCAATAAACAAAGTTCGTAAAACCTTAAAAACAAAGTAATAATTTACCTCGTCTTTGCTATATAGAATACTGGCTTTACCTTTATTCTCCCATTCATTTAATTTAATGTACATATTCTGTACAACATCTTCTGAAATTTCCTTAGAGCCACCAAATGACCGAACCATTTTAATCCAGTCTTGGTGTTTTTTGTAAAGTAACTCTATTAGCCTCATTTATTAGAATGGCATTTTTAAAGGATCTCTTAAAGGTTCTTCTATTATTTTTTTACCATTAATTTCAAAACCTACATTATTCGGTATTGATTTTAATCTTATAGGATTGTCGATGCTAGTTGGTCTACCACCAGTTTCTACTTCCTTAACTTTTCTAACGTGTATATGTGATTGTGTCCAATCCGAAACGTGTTGCGTATATCTGTGTATTACTAAAAAATCATCTGCTCTATTGACAAATTTACCACCTCCCTCAACATCACTTGCTAATGGAGGTATTGGGTGTCCTACATATTCGTGTCCTATTGGGTGTTTAATTCTAAGTGCTGCTGTATTTGCGTGAGTGTTTAACCAAACTGTAACTTTCTGTTCCTTACAAAATAATCTGATCTCTGTTGTTGCTTGGTAATCATATTCGTGTCCACCTAAATCTTTCATCATTGCAGGATCTTTAACCAAAGAATTATAAGGATCAATAAGCAAACCTTGATAGTCCCAAGCATCTTTAATATTTTTAGCGAATTCTAACAATGTTCTGTAATTATATAAGGTTTTATTATCTACTATTTTGAAATGCTCGTTAATCCACTTTAAATGCTTTTCAAAGTCTGTATTACTTATTTGATTAATTGGTCGAAGATCTAAAAATTCTACCAGTTTTCTAAGTATTGAATGGCTTTCGTTTTCACTTGAAAATATTAACCACCTTTTACCTAACTTTTTAGAATAACACAACATTAAATATAAAATAACTGTTGTCTTACCTACATTTGCGTGTCCTAACACTACATTAAAGTTACCTTCCTTAAATCTAATGTATTCATCTATTCCTTCTACACCAATTCCTTCGCCCTCTTTAATTTTACCACTACGAATATCTTGAAGATGCGAAACTACCTCCTGAAAGTTTATTATCATTTTGTCCTTGTTTATTTGTGAAAAAAAAGGCAAGTATTTCTACCTGCCCTAGTGTTTTAGAATGGCAAATCTTCCGTTGCCTTAACCTCTCTGTCTGGCATATGATCTGCACTAGATGTTTCTGCCGAAGGTTTTAAATAGTCATTCCATACAGAATACAATTTAGTTGGATCTGCTTTTTGAGTTAAAATATCCCAAGCAATAAATCCCTGATTGTTTTCATCTGCCCATTTCTGTTTAGATTGTAACCATAGGATCATTTCTGCACATTTAACTGATTGCTTACTATGTACGAAACTTAGGTCTGCTGTTTTCGTAAACATAAAATTTAAAAATTCCTTGTCTTTCATTTGTTTAATTATTTATTGGTTATTACTATGTTAAATACTGTTCTAAATTTCTAGAAACTACATCTAACTGTGCCTCCAAGAATTTAATTTGTTCGTTTGCTTTTACTAGTTCTGCTTGTAGCGAATCAATACTAAATTGACGTACTCTTAATAAATCTTCTAATCCAGTCATTTGTCCTAAAATTTTGTTATTGTTAATATTTGTTTTTTGTAAAGATAGAATAAATAATTGGATTACTAACTATTGTGTATAAAAAAAGAGGCTATCTATTAAATAACCCCCTTTGAACAAAAAAACAAGTCAAGGACAAATTGACTGCTCCAAATATATAACATTAATTAATACAAATCATTTTTTTCTTTGTAAAATTCTATCATTTCAATTAATTCGTAGTCTGCTATTTTTAAAGTTGTTCTAGATTTTTGTAACAATCTTTCTGCTGATCCTGATCCCAAATTTGATTCTAACCATAAAGAATACTTGTATTGTTCTCCATATTTAAAAACGTTACAACCTGAACATTGCACTTGACAATTATCTTCATCCCATCTTGTGCTTAAATGTTTTCTAGACATAAAATGTCCGTTTTGAAGTTTCTTCCAATGATCTTTCTTTCCACAAGTTACACATTCTGCTATATCATCAATAGCATTTCTTTGTCTAATGTAAATTGAAAATACTGTGTCTAGTTTTTTAACTAAAGTTTTTCTTGCAGGTTTTTTAGTCTTCAAAATTTTTGAGTAATAAAGTTCCTAATTTTGGATCTAACCTATTTATCTGTTTATAAATATATTTGCTGTTGGCTTTAACATTTGATCTTTCTGTTTTTGTCGATTCTTTACCTAGATTTGTGTACATAACAGCATCTATTTCAAATAAACTATCAATTTTGCGAAAATTACTATAAGTTTTGTAATTAACTATTTTATCTACCTCTAACCTTGTCTTGTTTTCCATTTTAAATACGTTTTAAGCAATCTTTATATATTTTATGATTAAGTATATACTTTCTGTTCTAAAAGTCCGTTAGAATTAATTTAACGTGTTTTGCTTATGATATTATATCTATATATTATCTATATATATATTTAATTATATATGATATTATAACTATATGATATTATATGTATATGATATTATATATATACAATATACTATGTTTTTTGTTTTAAACAAATTTATTTATCAACATAGGTCTTCATAAGTTTTTCTCCTGATCTACCAATAATATATCCACCTATTCCTAATTGTAATAAATTCCAAAATTCGTTTTCTAATTCTGGTACTGTCAATCCAAATAAAGGTGCTATAAATTTACAATAAACTACTATTCCTCCGAATGCTAACATTAAGATTGGTCTCCAAGATCTCTGTAACCAATTTCCTTTTGCTTCTGCTATAATTACATCAGTCTGCATTTGTTGAAGTTCGTTCTCCTTTTGTTTCAGGATCTCAAACATTTTTCTTTTTGCTTCTAATCTTTCTTCATCACTTGTAAATAAAGTGTCTATTAAATTATTTACTGATTGAAAGACATTCTTTCCAAAAAATTCTAGTATCTTTTTCATTTTCTTCTAATATTCCAAGCATCATAACAAACTGCAATTCTCTGTGCTGTTGGATATTCTTCCTTCATAACAGAATCGTTAAGGCATTTAGAGATAAATTGCGACTGTGTATCTTGTGGTTGAGGTTTTGGTATTGGCATAATTATTTAATGTTAGAAATCCACTTGTATTCTTCGTGAGCATCAAAGTTAGGACAACTTTTAGTACTAAACTGGTTGTGGTTGTAAATTACTGCTGTTTTATAATCTTCTTTTAAGCATAACAATAGATCCTGCATCGAATCCTTTTGTTGTTTAGTTCTAGTATCTTTATTAACCCACTTGCCTTTCTTCTTTTTCTTTTCATATCCTCCGATATAACAAATACCTATGCTGTCAAAATTGTGGTTTAAGGTATGAGCGCCTGAACGTTCTAAAGGTCTACCTTCTTCTACTGTTCCATCTAATTTGATCACATAGTGATACCCAATATCTGACCATCCGTTTCCTTCAACGTGCCATTTCTTAATTTCTGCTGCATCTATATCGTGTCCTTCTTTTGTAGCCGAACAATGAATTATTATCTTTCTTATTTTTCGCATATACAAGTTTTACAATGATGAACTTTTAATTTATTTGAGTCGAGCCATTTATTCCATTTGGAATAGGCTTTTGCCTTATTGCACTCTAGCCAATCTGCTAAATTTCTTAATCTTCTTATCATCCTATAATTATTTGTTCAATTAACATTCTATTTGTTGTATTAGGTTCATTGGTACTTGTTACAATTTTAATTCTTCTAATTTGTGTACCACTTAACGTTGGAATTGGAACGTGTATTTGTTTAACATCATCTTCTCCACCACCTAAATCAGAAAATTGGTCAACTATAAAAGGTATATTTGTTACTACATTATTTTCATCAAAAATCTTTAAAATATAATCTTCTTGTGGATCTGATTCAAAAGGATTTACCTTTGCTATTCTAAAAATAAATAATTGAGGTATTCTATCTACAATATCAACTCCTAAATTGTCTGGAGATTGTATCAATTGATTTGAAGTATTTGCACTTAAATTCCAAACTAACCCCTCTTTTCTAGATTGTAAGCCACCACTATTTCCACTTGCTGACCAACCTAATTTCTCATTAGGTCCAACATTAAATCCGTATCTAATTGGGAATATATCTTCATAAACTGTTAGATCTGGAATTGGTACTCCATCTCCGAAATCTGATGCTGCGTAAACTGCACCAAAACCATCTTTGTACATCATTTCTTATCGTTTTTATTCATTAAATACCATTTGTTTATAGTATAACCTATTGATAATAACAAAAGTACTATTTTTAAGGCTGTATCTATATTAGAAAAACTCATAGCAAGGCTAGTTGCGTTCATTCCCAGTAATTTTATATCTTGCATCTCCATTTTATTCTGTTTCTGGATTCCAAATCCATCCGTTAATTTCTATTAAATACTTATCTGTGTCTGGATTGATACTAAAGGGTTTAAAACCTTCTGGTTCTGGCATATTATTATACCATAAAGCATCAACTATATAAATATTATCTTCTATTACTTGACCACCTAACAATTCAAAACTTGAATTTAGATTTATTGTTGCTGCTGCTAATTCTAATTCCTCATAATTTGGGAACTCATACTTTAGCCAAGTTACACTTCCTATTTTCATACCTTTGTTAATTGAATTAATACATCATCTGCTTGATTTTCTTTCCAAGTTCCATATTCTAAAAGATAATCTTGTCTTTTACCATAAAATTCTATTCTTTGAATAAACTTAGCATTAAAGTGATCATCGTCTGTTGCATATGCTTTACCATTTACATAGACTTTATTACTACCAGTATTAAAAGCAAATTTATTTAATCCAGTATTTAGATATATAAAATTTAATCCTTCTATTTGTTCAAGGTTTAAATAATTACCTTGTGCATTTTGATTAACGTTTTCAGACAAATACATAACGTATCTTGTATTTCTTTTTTGAAATTCAGTTAAGACATCATATTGAGCAAAGTCACTCCTAAAATCATTTCCTAATGTAATAAATTGTCTGTTTCTGTCTGTTACTGTTGGTGTACCACCACCTGAATTATCTGAATATATTCTTTGATGAATATTAGCGAAATCCCTTCCTGCATTTGTAGAACCTCCAGAATTTTCTACATTCGGTCTAGAATCTTGATTCTGTAACCATAAAGAAAAATATATTGTTTCACACCTATCATTTGTATCTGGAACTGAATTTGATAATTCTACAAAGTTTGGTATTGCTAATTGAGTTAAACTGTTATTTCTAACTGCATTTGAATTGTTTGGTATGTAGTCGTTATGTACATATTCTAAATTTAAAACTGTATTTCCACTATCAAAAACATTTGTACTAACCTCTAACTGCTGTCCGAACATAATTAAATATCTGTCTTTCCAAGTTTGTCCTGCTAGTTTTGGTGCTGAAAATTGTGGTGGGTTTTTTATTCCATTATAAACATCTTCTGCTGTGGTGTCCATTGTTGAGGTGTACCAAGCGAACCTTGTATATCTAAAACTTGTTTCTTCTTCTGGATTTGGTTTAAAAAATATCGAAAGTCTAGTGTAATTATTTGGACAATCTTCAAATTGTACATTATCTATTATTCTATAATTTTTTTTTGCAGTAGAATTACCAATTATAGGAGAAAACTGATCAAATTTTCTTTCTATAAAATCTATTGTAAAATAAGTATCAACATTATCTTCAAAAGAAGACCAATTATCTTCAATTCCATCAAGTGAGGATTGAAATTGACAAGCCAACTTTCCGTTGTTTAAAGTATTAGCGTTTAAATTAACAAATCCACCTTCAATTGCTGAACAAGGTAGTGATCTATAAGAACCTACATCAGTAACCCATTCTTTATTTAAAGCACCATTCCAAATATAAAAACTAAAAGTTTCCCTTCTTTTACTGTTGGATTTTTTGGAATCTAATAGTCTACCATATCTGTTGTTTCTTCTTGGAACTTTCCATAATCCTGCTTCTCCCATATCAAATTGAGATCCATTACCTTGTGGTCTAAAAGGACTTTTTTGTGTTCCAAAACCATACGTTCCATTAATAGGTTGCTGTGTATTTTGTTCTACTAATTGAGCAGAACAAATATCATTTACATCAAGGTTTGCTAAATTTAATCTAGGATCACTTAATCTTCTCCAAACTGTATTTCCACTATCATATTTATCTTCTATGTCTGTACCATATTCAAGATAATTTGAAACTGCACCAGAGATTGCTATCCCTGCACTATTTTTACCCCAATGCTGTGATATGTTATTTCTATAATCTATTTTAACACAAGGCTTTCCTAAACCATTACTTTGCTGAAAGTCATTTAAAGATTCATAAGGTTCATTATTTTCAGGATATCTATATCGTCTTAACGTACCTTGAAAACCTATTTCAAAAGGTAGGTTATAAAAGAAATCCATTGAAGTTCCTTGACCATCATCAGTTACTACTGTCTGTGGAAACGAATTACTTAACGGTGTTATTTTTTCAGGAACAACCCAAGTACCTGCTGTTAATTTTTCACTATTGAAATTTGTACTCTGCCAACCCCTCCAACCATTAACATAACTCATAAAGGTATGTGCTGAATTAATTAACGCTTTTTTCCAAGTGGTCTTTCCCATAACTTTATATCTATATCTTTATTGTCTTTGATCAAAAATTCCTTCAACAACTTGACATTTAGTTGCTTAGGTTTTGAATTTCTCTTTATAGTACCCATCCAGTAAAATCTGCTGTGTAGTCTGGCCACATACCATCTGCTGCGTTATTATTATATTCAGGATATAGATTAGAATTATAGCACATATAATCTAAATATCTTCTTGTGTAGAATTGAGCAAAGTTTCTGTGCCTATCAATTAGACTATCAACTTCTTGTGGTGTTGCTGTATCTGAATTTTCTGATCTGTGTTTAAAAACTCCACTATTCTGGATTTGATATGCAGCAAACGGAAGGTAGTCAACCATTGCGTAATGAATTAACATATCTTTTAAGTATGTATCTACCAAATACAAATAATCTCCAGTTAGATCGTTGTTAATGATCTTTGTTTGGATTGCTTGGTATAATGATGTTCCTAAATAGTTTTGCAAGTGTATATCTTGTGCGATCCTTATAAATTGAACGAACTTTTGAGTGTCTACATTTCCTGCAACAATTGTGTTTCTTGTGAGATCCTCTCTACTAATAAATAATGCTGTTGCCATATCTTATTTCTTTTTACTTTTTGATGGATATGCTCCTTGATTTGGCATATTAACTGGTGCTTTAGCAGCCTCCTTAGATCCTCTTGGAGATTTTTTAAATGATTTTGGAATTGATCCAGTTTTTTTGTAGTCATTTAAGTATTCCGATGGTTCTGTGTTTTTCTTCAATCTGTATAAAACTTCCTTCCAAGCGTGTCTACAATAGATCCCACCTTTAAACTTGAACAAATCAAATGCTTTACCTTTGTGTCCTAAAGTTTTGTTTACTCCATTTCTTGATGCTCTATCAATATCTTCTAGTCTATAAACTACACCATCTCTTGACAAGTTCATCATATTAGAACAAAATTCTCTAGTCGATTTTGAAGGTTTACTAGACTTTTTAAAATATCTATATCTTACTTTGTAATTCTTGCTGTCTAAATAACTAAATCCATTAGGCTTTGCGTAAATTTCGTTTTTAAGTTTAGTAAGCAATGATTTTTTAGGTGCTATACAAATATTTGCCCAATCTTCTACTGCTAAGTTTTCTTCCGAATAATCTCTATCATCTATTTCCTCCCATTCATCTGACATTGCCTCTCCTTTTAACTCCGAGAGTACATCCGAATATTCTTCATTACTAAGATCTACATTTACTCCTAACTCTACATCATTTACTGTTGTATCTTCTGTCTTTTCTCCAGTTTCTTTTTCTATCTGTTCTCCAGATTGTGCATTTTCTAAGTCTGCAAATTCTAAAGGTTGTAAGGTCTTGAAGTAAAGATCCAAAGTAATTCCGTTGTATGCTAGTATTTCATCAAATGCTGATAACAATAATTCCTGAATAGGTCTTATAACAACATTGTCCATTAACGTACTTGCAGTTTTTAATTCTTCTGCATTATTTCCTAATCCTGAATTATCTTTGATACCTAACAGCATAGGACTTACTACCCTATGTGCTACCATTATCTTTTTCATTCCTTCATCTGATAGGAACTGGTACTGGTTGTGAGCATCTGACAACTGTACTGGAGTAATTGATGAGGCTGTTTCTGCATTTTCGTTAAATGAAAGTATAAATTTACCTGCATTACTTGATCCACTAAACTTTGATTTGATAGACGATTCAATATTTGCTCTTTCTTCCTCATTCGGCACACCATTGTTAAAATTAATCAACATACTAGGTGCTAAACCCTGCATTATATTGTTTAAATGGTAGTTAGATATTTCTTCCTCCAATTGTGCGTACTGTAAGCCTCCCTGATAGTCTACTGGACTGTAATAATAGTGTCCTGCAACATAAGGTCTAACATACAAGATCTCAATGTTTTCTTTAGAAGTTCCCCAAGCAGGAATTCTAGTTAATTCTTCATTTGGTTTAACATCTTCCCAATCTGCACAATAGTAGAAACCTTTTATTTCGCCATCATCTAGATCTGCTATTTCCATAGCCAAAGTTTCAACTGGAATATGACCAACTTTTGCAATTTTTGATCTATTCTTGTTATAAGCAACCTGAATAGCACATTGTCCCATTAATTTTAAATCATACGAAAGTTTCCTCACACATTCGTCTGTTAATAATGAAACCATTTGTGCATATTCATCTGGGTGCTGATTAGAATCCGTTGCATCCAATCCTTTACCAAATACCATCTGTGAAACACCATTAATAATTGCATTGTTTGTCGGACTACCAGTATATCTATCTATTAAGTACTGAAAATAACTATTTTTTTCTCCGTAAGTAACATAATCCTGATTGTGCTGTACTTCAATTGTTGGAGAAGTATATGCACCTAAATTTACTAAGTTTATTTTACCTTCCTTATACTTTTTTGCCATTATTCTAAAATTATATATTCGTTTGTACTTTCAAGTGGCTTGTATAAGCCTTTATTAGCGTTGTATTTGTCGTTTAATTCTTGATTGATAGTCTGTGTAGTAACAAAAATTGTTTCCCTTGTGAGCAAAGTATCTACATCTGACAATGTTATTTCGTAATAAGTACCATTAACTAAGTTTGCAGACGATTTTATTGCATCTGTTAGTGTTATAACGTAATAATTTTCATCTGAAACCCAAGTTATAGACTGATTTGTAACTTTATTTGTGCTTTTAGATCTTGTTTGAAGCGTTATTGTAGTGTTTAAAGGTGTTTTAGGTCTAAAAATTAACTTTATATCTTCTGATCCAGTAGGTTTTACTATCTTCATACTAATATAACGTAATAATTAACGTAATTGTGAGTTATTACCAAAAAAAAAGCACCCATATAACTGGATGCCTTCTTAATTCTAATAAAAAACGATTAATTTGTCTTTTATGCTGTGATTTGATTAGGAGAAACTGCTACACCTAATGTAGTGATATCTCCTACTGTAAAGTTTGCAGGTTTCTTCTCCATTCCTTGCATTGTTAAAGTATATCCACTAAGATCTCCCATAGCAGCACCAGTAACAATTGTTCCTCCATTACAATCCATTCCGTATTCTAATCCTGCAACAAATAAATTACCATTGTTATCTTCAACAATACAATGAGGTCTAGCAACTGCCAATAAAGCAATCTGATCATTTGTTTCGTAATCTAATTTGTGAAAAGTAAGGTTCAATAACTGATCGTAAAACGTAGTACCATTATCTCTACTTGAAGTAATCGTCTGATCGAAACTAGACGTACCTTTTAAGTCGTATTGATAAACTGTACCACTTGCGAAAGTAGTTATTTGAGCCGATGTCGAAGGGTTTGCGTAAGTAACAGTTCCTAATGTACCAAAATCAGCAAAGTAAACTTTTGTCAAGCCACCTACTGAATCTTTACAAGGTTCTGTTCTTCCTTCTGTTAATAAACAAGCCATATTTTTGTGTTTTTAAAAAAAAAGAGGTAGATGTGCGTTTGCATACCCACCCCTTCAATTTTGGTTAATTACTATCCTTTGTAAAGAACGATATCGCTACCAATTCCAAACTGTACTCCTGCTGTAAATCTCATTACAACTCTTACTTGTTGAGATCCATCAATGTCTGCCATATCTATAACTTTTACAACGTTTGTGTCATTTAATAGACCAGTTCCAAAGTATAAGTTAGATTTTTGTGCTGCTACCATTTCGTTAGAACCTAATCCGTTTGTTACGAATAATTTGATCCCATCAAAAGTTAAGTTTTGATTTCCGTACCATTGAGTACCTTTATTATCTGTACCTTGAGCTCCACCAGTCAATAAAGAAAATCCACCTAATGCTCTCACATATGCTCTTGCAATATTCTGTGATACATAGATATGTAAATCTTCTTTTCCGTAAACTGCTGTTGGTATATCATCTACTAATCTTCCCATTTCAGCAATTACATTTGCTGCTGTAATAGCAATTGGTAAAGTAGTTTCAATTACTCCTGATCCTGCTACTTGGAACGAAGGAACTAAACCTAAGAAAGAATCAACTCCTGCTGCACCTTGCCAGATTTTAGTTTCAATAAATTGTGATACTTCTGCACTAGAATGTGCGATTAAGAAATCACTAAATTTAGGAGGCAGTTTATCAAATGCCGAGTACCCCATACTTACTGCACCCCAATCATTTTGGAACTGCTCCTTACAAAGAATCATATTCTGTTGGAATGGTAAAGGTTCTAATACTCTTTCTCCTAATTCAATTGCTGCTGTGTCTACAAACTCACAAGATGCCGAACGAATCGAATCTGTATTTGTAAAAGTAGAAATTGTTTGTTTAAATTTAACATTCGGTTTAATAGTGATCCCACCATTGTCTAATGTTACTCCAGAAAATAATGCTGCTGCAATATACTCTCCTGCCCATTCTCCTGCATACGTTGGCGTGTTTGCTGCGTGTGTTGGTTGTGGTTGTGCTAATTTTGTGTACTTGTTTGCCATCTTTTTTTTAAATTAAATGTTTGAGATTCTTTCCATTATTTTATCCATTGTGGACAAAGAACGATTAGATCCTAGTTTGAATTTTACTTTGTTTACTTCTGATCTGTTAGGGTTGTGTTTAAATAATTTAGTTTCTTCTAAATCGTTAACCTCAACTGTTTCTGTTAATTCTTCTTTTACTACAAAAGCATCGTCTTCTTCTTTGCCTTCGTTTAATCTTGCTTCAACTTTAGAAACCATTTCCTTGATTTCATTTACTGCATCTTCAAATTCCTGCTTTGAAACGTAGCCTAAATCTGTGTCTTCAACATCTTCTTTGATGTCTTCCTTACTGTCTGCAATACCATCCTTGTAGCCTTCTTCTTCTGCTTCTGGGATTGTTTCTAATTCTTCTTCGACTTTTTCTTCTTCTTCTGTTGTTTCTAGTCCAACTTTGCCAATTTTACCAACTTCTCCTACTACAAGAACACGACCATCTTCCATTTCATATTCGCCAACTGGCAACGGAACTCTTTCGTCTTCTGTAACAATAAAAACTGAATTGCCTTCCGAAAATTCGTCTGCTTCTAATACTGTTCCATTTGCTAATTTCATAGTGGCTAATTTTACTTCCACTTCTGATCTAGTCAAGAACGTATCAAAACGCTTTAAAATATCTACTGCGTTCATAAATAAAAAATTTTTATTATTAATTAATACTCTACTATATAACTGTTTACTTTCCTTAACTGTGCGTTTAAGGATTTATCCTACTTTTGAAATTATTATTGTTGCCGATGTAGTTTTCTCCTCATTAAACCCAACATTACCTATATCATAATTGTATAAACCACCTTGTGTCAATCCTGCTCCTACTGAATAGTCATTATCTCTTAACATAAAAACTTGAAAATTACCACTGTCTATTGAGTTTACCTCAAATTTAACATTTAATTCTATTGGTTGTATTGATGCAAAGTTCGTAAGGTTTACTGCTGTGATACCTCCCAAAACTATTCCATCTTGGTCTGCTTTAAACCCTATTACACAATTTCCTCCATCTCCTCCACCACCTTGTCTTGCTGCTGTTAATTGAACTCTTGCAGTATAAACTCCAAATTCAGTAATCTGAACGTCTCCATTTGTTTTGATTGTAACACCTCCACCAGATTGTTCAATTGTTGAATAGGTAATTTTTTGCCATTCGTTATTTACTACTGTAAAAGGTTGGTCGTTATAGTTAAAAGATGAAACTAAAATATTCGTTTTTTCTTCAAACTTACTTGCTAAAATTTTACTTGTAACATTATTCTGTACGATAGGAATTACATCCGTTGCTGTTACTGTTGTTACTTCTGGTAATTCTGTGATTGTTCTGTTACTCATTTCGTTTTATATTAAGTCCAAATTATTTTAAATACTTCTCCTGATGTTGTTGTGCCTAGAATGAATACTGGCGATATTCCTTGCTCTACTGGGTTTTCTGTTGTCAATAGGTTTTGTAAACTTGAATCTGTACCTTGTGTTCTACTGATCCCCTGATTCCATAAATATCCCTCACAACATTCGTTAGAATATGTTTGTCCATCTGTACATAAGCAAGATGGTTTTCTTCTTGTGATCCCCCAAATAGGGTTTGCATTTGGATTATTCTTTCCCATTATTTTCTTTTAATTGGCACACAATTGGGTACATCTTTACCATTTAGTTTTTTACTACCTATCATTTCATATCCATCCCAACAAGGCTTTTTAAATTTGAATTCATTTATCTTTCTAAATAATTCTTCTAATGTAGCCAAAGCAACTTCTTCTTTATCGTGAATTTTACCACACATAAAAGTTCCATCTGGCATCCTATGTTCAAAACCATCAGGACAATCTTCATTTTCCCTAACATCATCTGCTGCTAAAGTTTGTAAGTTATTTGGGTTTGTATTCTTAGCCTTATCTGCGAAAAATCCTTCTATTGAAAATCCCTTAACTTTTCCAGTCTTAACATAATCTTGCCAAATATCTTCATTATCTACCTTAACAGATCCCATCCAAGTACCTAAAGGAACATCCATTCCATATAACTTTGACTTATCCATTGCAGGATCTTCAACCATCCAACTTTCTACAAGTGTTAATCCGAATATCTTTTGATCGTGTTCTAGTGTTGAGTTACCCTGCTTACCAGTTTTTAAATACATTTGTGCTGCTTTGTTGACAGTATCTCTGCTAAAGTATATATAGTATTCACTTCCATCCTCATCCTTTCTGTAAATAGGCTTATTTGGAATTAACAATGGTCCTAACAATATCTTCTTTTCTTGATCTATTGTTTGAAATTTATATTCCTTGCTTTTCAAAGCAATAAAATCTTCTTCGATTGCAGGACTTTCTACTATACTAATAGCATCAATTCCAGTATCAAAATCTTCTTCATCTAAAAACAATTCAACTATATCTAAACTCATAATGTATTTTTTATATAACGTTTTAATTTACAAACTTGTGGTTTCTATTACATTTCTTTCTAAACTCTGTGCTGTTGTAACATTTCCTGCTACTACATATGCCTGAACTGGAGTGTCATTACTATCTCCTAGAACATCTGCTAATTGATTGGTTTCTGAATTACCAACTACATTAAATGATGGACTTATAGGTTGAGGAGGTGCAGGAGCAGCAATCGATCCACTACCACCACCACCAGTACCACCTATTGATCCTGCTACTGATTTTGTTTTCTTAATTGCTCCCATTACTCCAGAAACGATCCCAACTGCTGTACCTGCATATCCTATCAAAGCAGGAATTGCTGCAGGAAACCCTAACGATAATGTTTTAGCAAGACCACCTGCAACTGCTGTTCCACTTTTTGCTCCTTCTAATCCTGCTTCTGCTATTGCTTTACTTGCCTTAGATTTTATTGCACCTAAATCTATTAATAATTCTTGTGCTGCCATTAACTGTTTAGCAATTAACGCTGCTTTACCCATTGCACTTTCTGCTCCAAATATCTGTTCTAAAGTATCTAACGATTGTAATTTTGCATTTCGTTTTGCTTCTTCATCTGCTTGTATTTGTTCTACTCTTGCTGTATCTAATTCTGCTTGTGTTATTTCAAGTTCATTTATCTTATCTTTATATTCCTGCTCTGCATCTACCCTTGCTTGTGTACCCAATGCGTATAATTCTCGCTTTGCTTCTAAGTCTGTTAAGGCTTGTTCATTTTCTGCATCCAAGAATTGCTGTTGTAATTCCAACTTTCTAGCCTGATCTGTTTCTTGGTCTATTAATGCTTGTGCATTTGCTTCTTTTCTTAAATGTTCTGCATCTAAACCAGTTTGAACAAGATCATTTTGTTCCTGCAATAATCCGTTGAGGTTTGTTAACTGTTCCGATTTCAATCCAGTTACCTTTGCACTAATTGCTAACAATTCCGTTTCTGCTGAATACAAAGAATTTTTTAGTTCTTCGGATTCTCCTTCTAGTTTTATTTGCTGTTTAAGGTTGTCTATGTTTGCTTGTGCTGCCTTCTGCTCTGCTGTTATCTGTCTTTTAAGAACTTCTCCTAATTCCTTGTTTGCTGCTATTCTTTCTGCTATTGAAATACTAACATCATCCCTAATTTGTCTTTGGATCTCTGCTTCCTCATCATATTTTTCAATCAACCTTTGTTGCTCTAATGCTACCCTTTCATAGTTTTTTCTAAGTTCTACTAAATTCTTTGCTCTAGATATTGTTTGCTTAATATCCAAATCTTCTATAACCTTGCTAACTCCATCTACTGTGGCTGTTACTAAAGATCCTACCTCTCCAACTGCCTCACTAAAATTATCTGCTACTTGTTTCCCTGCTGTGATTGCTTCGTCTGCAACCTCTCCCATAGATTTTTTAGTTTCTTCAATTTCTGAATTCAATCTCTTAATAGTTTCAGGATCTCCATCTCCAAAGAATGATTCCTCCCAAGCCAATTGTGCTGTTTCAAGTGCTAATTTAATAGCATAAAACCCCATCTTTAATGGAGTGATAGCAATAGTCAAAAGACCACCTATAACCTTCTGTAAAGCATCAAATCCTCCAGTCGCATCACTAACGGATTTAAACACACTTATTAGTGTATCTGAAACCTCCTTGAATACAATTCCAATTGCAGCGAATACTGTTTCTACTGTATCTGCTACTTGTTGGTTTTTCATTAATGCTTCTGACAATTTGTTTACAATTGCTAAAACAATACCAATTCCTGCTGCTTTCATTGCAAGACCTACACCCTTGAAACCTTTAGCCAACATACTAGTAGATTTTGCACTATCTTCTGCTGCCTTCGTTGCTTTTTTAAGTTCTTCTTGATGTGTTTTAGTTTGTTCTGCTTGTGCCTTTTCAAGATCTCCTATGGCTTTAGTCATTTTATCAATGCCTTTTAGAGCATCGGTAACATCTGCTTGTAATTTTATCGTTTCAGTAGTTGGCATAATCTATTTTTCTTTAAGCGTTTTTAAGGCTGTTTTAAGGTCTTTTAATTTGTCAGGGTATTTGTATTTACCTTTTGCAATTTGAATCGTTAGAGAATCTGTGTGCTTGATTAAGGGCAATAAGTCTAGTATGTTTTTAAGCATCTTAAAATATATTTAATAATTCCATTGTACTTTCTCCAGTTGTAAGGTCTGCTGTAATTTTGTTAATTGAAAACTCCCTATTACCGATCTTTATTTTATCTGCTAATGAGAAATTTAATAAAAAATCTAAAGGTAATTTTACCTGATATTTAAACAATCTATTTCTAGAATCAAATACCCTAGTAATATAATTCTGATAATAATTCTGGAATAAACTGTTGTTATTACCTCCATAATCTGTCAAACTCCAAGTGTTAATTTCTGATCCAAAGTTCAAAGAAATAGTTGGTGCTACTGTCGGAGATCCTAAACTGTTTGAATTACTAACTGTCCAATATCTGTTAAATGGTTGTCTATTTCCTGCAAATGGTTCTTCTTTTACATCTTGTGGTCTAATACCATCTACCCAATTTATTGGAGTGTTATTAGTATCATCATTATAAACCCCATAAAATAGTAAAGGCTTACCAAACGATGAGTTTAAGTTGTCATCTAAAAATGTACCTTGTTGCAATGTGGTTAATGCTCCATCAGTTCTATCAACCATTCTTTCGTAAACCATATGCTCAAACGGACTTTGTATTTTATAAGTTCCTTGTTTAGATGCATCTGCTACATACCTTAATTCTCCATATCTACGATTGTTTATCTGCTCAAATTTCTGTGCTATAATTGACTTAGGCTGTGCATAAAGAAAATTTACCTCACTAAATGGTAATGCTTCATCTACTGAATGCTTGTCAGAATGTACCAATTTTGTTAAATCCCAAGTCTTAGTACTTGCAGCATAAAATTCATCTAAAGGTTTAACTACTATTTCTCCATTCTCAAAAAATGCTGTTAAATTATAAGTCTTAAATAATCCAGTTAAGAAATCTAATGTTTTTATTTCTGGTAATTGTTCCGTTGGCACTACATCAACTTCTAAAATAAAAGTTCCTGCGTTTGCTACATAATCTGCTTCAAAAGTAAAAGGTGTTACATAAGGCTCACATTCATATAGTCCAGTTGGTAAATATTGTGCAAGTGTAACTTGTGCTTCCATTTTCATTTCCAAATCAAACTCAAATGCTTCTGCACTTTGAACTCTTAACGAATATGCTGCATCATAATAATTTCCTACTAATTCAGATTGCTGAATATTAAAATTTCCTCCTGCTGCATTACCTCTTTTAATAACTATTGTATTTGTTCCAATTGCTCCAACTTGTGAGGACATAACAATATTATTTTGGCTATCAAATATCTGCCAATCATAAGCAAAATTTGCTGCTGCTGATGTAGGTGTTATTACCCAAGTAGTTCTCCATCGTCTAGCATTTGTATCTGGTATTTCATAATCTGTTCCTAAATTAATTGCTACTGTTAATCCTTGTACTTGAATTTCAAATGATGGTATTCCATAGTACTGACAAGATCCATACGATGGATTATATACTGCTGCAAAGTAATCACAAGAGTTTGATAATACATTAGTACAAGTAGAATTTTTATATGCTGTATCTAATCTACCACCACCTTGCATAAATCCCTTATTTCTTGCCATCCATAAATATAGATTTTCTGTGGCTGCTGTAAAAAAGAAATCATTACTAAACTTTAAACCATAAGTTTCTTCAATAGCCTTTAAGATTAAATCTACCTTAATTGCAGGTTTCAAATCATTGTAATAAACACCACTTTTATTCTGACTACTATTTGACCATAAATTTGTGTAATTCGTAACACTTCCACTAGGACTTGATACATAATTAAATGCTACTGAGTGACTAACCAAAGGATATATAAAAGCATCTTCATAAAGAACACCATCTACTGTTTTATCTAATCCAATATTCATTCCTTGCCTTGCTGAACTATTATTATTAGTGAATAGAAATCCTGCCGAATTTAACCAAGTTAATTGATCTAGTTGATCTTCTGAAATTACATTCTTCAAATCTACTGTTTCTCCTAAAAAAGTAATGTTATAAAATTCAGGGTTTCCATCTTTCATCTTTACAGAATTAAGAGTAATGAATCCATTTCTAAACGGAAGGTAGTTAAGTTCTAATACAGCAGGACTACGAAAGTTTGAATTGTACCCATCTATGTCTGGATTATACCAATGCTGAAATAGTCTGTTATTTATGTCCGATGCAGGTAACGTAAAGGGTTGTGTAAAGTCTGTTCTTACTTTTTCAATATCCCTAATATCTTGCAATGTCATAGTCAAAGAAACTTTCTCATCCTTATACATATCCACCTTAGTAAGTGTGTCTGCATTGTTGAATTGACTTCGTATGTATAAAACTAATTGCTGTGCCATTATCTTACTTGATTTACTTCATCGTGTGCTGACTGAAATTGTACTGTGTAATTTATTACCTTTTCGTTAACGTGAGTTTTGTATGCTAACTGCTTTGACTTTAAAACTACTGGTTCTATTTCTATTTTACTATCAAATAATGTTGGATTATCTCTCTGATATTGGGTTCGCCATTTTGTTATCCATATCTTTTGACTTAACATTAATTCTGTCATTGTAGAATTAAATTCTTCTGGAATAAAACCAGTATTTAAAGTATAAGATTTTCTTCCTTGCTCTCCAAATGTTACATATTGATGTGCATCTACATTATAACTAGGATCTGATCCTGCCTCACTTGTAGGTATGTTTAACAAATTTCTTTTGAATGTATCTCCATTAACTGTGATCTCTGACTTATCTGATCCAGTAAACCATAAGTCTTCTAACACACCAAATGAGTTAATAAAAGTTACCTTGTAAGGCATAAACTTATCTTTAGGTATATAATTAACCTTAATGTATTTTGTTACACCTAGACCTAGTAATACCCTATATGACATCCAAGTTGTTGCTTGTTTATTTTCTGGACACCAGAATTCATCCCTTTGATTAGTATTACCAACTGGTGCTTTGTTTTCTATAACTGGTGGTGGTGTTGAATCCCAAGTATCTTCTACTAAATCATCCCATTGTTTTTGTGTTTTCGGATCAAAATATGGCTGTGTTGTTAATGGTATATTATCTGCATATTGAATATACTGGTCTGAACTTGTACCATCGTTTGAAAGAATTACTTGTTTAAATTCTGTATTTGAATCTGGAATTACTCCATTGTAAAACTTAACATATATACTGTCACCTGATCCTACAATAGCAGGAAACTGTATTGGCTCTGATTCTGGAACAAACATTTCTGACCAACTTCCGTAAGGTGGTGTTATTGTACTAGCATTTCCTCTAAAAATTGGCTGATTAGAATGAGCATAAGCAGCAGGAACATATGGATCAACATTAGATGGTTGTGATTCTGTTTTAAATTTAGGATTAACTCCATTATTAAAAAATCCAAATCCTTTTGAAAATACATAATTCTCTGGCAATTCAACTACTGATCCTATTTGTACATTTGCTGCATCATAGAAAATAGTACTTGCAAATAAATAATAACAATCTGTCGAATATGTACCATCGTAAGTAACTTCTAGATAATCATTTACCAATTGTGCTAAATCTAAAACTATAAGGTTTGATCCTCCTAATGGTGTCTTTACAAAAGTGTATTTTGGAGTTGCAGGAATATTGGCTTCTAAACCATTCCAAATAAAAACTTGTGTAGTTGTACTTGCTACTGTGCTAAGTGGAACTGATGGTTGTACTCTCCAATAAAACGGACTTCTTGATGGTCTAACTATATCACTCATTTCTTGTCTTTAAATAAAATTTCTACATATTCTTTTAGATCTTCTCCAAATGCCAATGCTATTTCTTGTTTCATATTCTTAGTATATTTTTCAAATGGTTTTGTCAAGAACAAACTAGGCTTTATACCATTATAAAAGATCCCTCTTGCTATCATCCATTGTACTGACTTTCTAGGAATAAATCTTCCTTTCTCATCTCTTGGTGCTATACCTCGTCTAACTATCCATTTATCTAGTGCCTTTGCAGGTGGCATCTTGGTTGTGTACTTGTATTTTGTGTCGTACTTTTTCTTAACCCCTGATACTCCCTTGTCTAAATACTCTCCATAAACATTCATCGTTATACCAGTTGTAACTACACCATTTTCATCTGTTGTATCTACTGGTTGTAATGAATCATTTAAACTACCACTTGCATTGTGGCTTCCATATTTACCACCCCTTTCTAGGTTCTTCTTTGCTTCCTTAATAATTAGATCCCTAATAATACCTATTGCTAGGTTTGTATTTTCTAGGTTTATGCCTGACATACATCAATATTATTTTGTACAAATACATCAAATGTATATGCCCATCCTGCTAGATCGTTTTCAAATCTGTCGTGAAATGGCTCACAAGTTCCATCTCCTATTAATTCAAACAGATCCGTTCTCATATCAAATCTAGCCATAGACTGATTCAATAGATTAACCACCTTTAACTGCGTGTTTAAGACATCTTGTTCATTATCTAGACCATACATTAAAATATCAAATTCTGTTGCATCTGGGTTATCTTTCGATTGCCATACTACATCCATAGCCAATACTGTAATATTGAACTGTATTGTGCCTCTCTGTAATACAGCCGAATTAACCATTATGTGCGACAATGGAAACATATCTTGTTTGTTTAGGTCTACTTGTGTTATATCCCCATAGGTAACTGTGTGAACATCTGGACTACCAAGTAAAAAGTCTTTTAGTTTTTCAGTAACTCTGTAAAATGCTGATGCTCCTGCGTTTGACATTATCTTCTAGATTTATTTTTATTCATTTTATTTTGCATTTCTTGTCTTTCTATATCTGATTTTTCTTTGTCAAAACATAATGCCAACAAGCAAGTGTGTACATTTAATTTTGTGATATTTTCAATTCGTTCAACAGATCCTCCAGAGAGGTGGTAAACTGAACTATACCATCCCCATTTTCTGTTAAACCCTGCTTTAAGGTCGAAGCCATCTCCTGATCCTCCTCCAAATACTTCGTCATAGTTTTCGACAATTCGATCCCTAAAGTGTAAAAAAAAACAATAGAATGGAATACTGCATCCATAGGCATCTGCTTCATTATTTCGTGAAACGTATCTCCATCGTAGTCTTTTAAGGAATATAAGTTTTCTTTCTTCTTGTCTACTGGTCTGTAAAGTACCGACATTGCCTTGTGCATTTTATCCCAATCTCCTAAAAAATTATCTAGATCAATATATTCTCCGAATGTCATATCATCTAACTTAGGTATAAAACCAAATTCTGTATCTCCCATTGTGAAGGTTCTAACAAGATCCCCCTTTTCATTTAATACATCTGATACAATACCTACTATTCTTCTAACTTCCGATACTGGAAACTGCAATGCCACCTTGTATGGAACATTACAAAAAATTTCTAATATTTTTAAACTAAGGAAGGTTTCCTTTTGATCCCCTTCTTCTGCTGCTGCTAGGACTTTGATATAGCGTTGATACTGCTCTAATTTAATTTCAGATAGGTTTGAGGGTACTGTGATTTTAATATCCATTTAAAAGGCTTTATATTAATATAACGTTTTATTTACTACAATTCTAATATACTAGACATAAAAAAGGGCAACCACATTCTGACTACCCTTTAATCAATTTTGTAAACCTAATAGTTTACCTTTTTATATATTTGTAAACCTAATAGTTTACTTATATCATACTTGCTTCAAAACAAGTTCCAGAACAAACACCTTTGTCGGTGTCCATTGGAGTTCCACATTCGGAGCATTCAAACTCCTTTTGTTCGTGAGGGTTTAAACAATCATACCAGTCCATTATACACATTCTTTAATTGAATCTTCTAATCTTTCTTGCAGGTATTCCTGATGTTCTGCGTGTCCTCTGCGAACCATAGTAACCCAACTGCTAAGATCTCTATGCAAGTTTACTATATCAAAAACTATTGTGCCTTGTGGATGTTCTACATAAAGTTCTCCATCCGATTGGTGCAATGAATGTGTTTCTCCTACATACACACTTTGTGCATCTCTTTTAAGTTTGCAGATCTCTGCTTCGTAATAATCTGTTAATTGTGCTTTCGTCATATCGTTCCTTTTTTAGTTTTTAACTGTCAGATTTGTCAACTTTTCTTGCAGTTCTTTTGTTATGCTGTACTTGTCTGTTAATGTTTTCATCTTGGTTGCTATATCCCCACCTTTAGCCAACCATTCAATTGTTTTTTGGAATTGTGGATGCTGTTCTGTAAAGGATGCTTTAACTGCGATGTTTTTAGTTGTCTTGTGATTGTTTGTTGCATCACTATCTAGTGTATCGTCAAGTAGAAATAAATTTCCGAGTGCATATTTTTTACCATAACTAGATGCTGCACCAAATTGCTGTGGTTTTTGCATACCCTTAGAATTAAGATCAATTGCTACAATTGCTATTGCTGATACTGATTTACTAGCATCTTGCGAATCCACCAACGTTGCTATTGATTTCATTATTGGTAGACCACCTTCGGTTGAAAGTAGTTCTTCATTGATCAACAACGAACATTGAAGTTCTGCTAACATAGGTTTAACTGCTTCGAGGATGTCTTCGGCTGCACGATACTTATACTTGCCAAATGAATTTGTACGTTTTTTTGGTGCTTTAAGTGTTGTCTGAATTACAGATAACTTTTGCGTAATGTTCTGTCTTACTTGTGTTTTCATTATTGGATATTTATTAAAATTGATTTTGCGATTTCAAGTTTTTTGTAAAGTTCAACTTGTGTAAAGATGTCAGAATGTAGTGCTGCGTGTTGCAACTGGATTTCTAACGTTTTGATTTCTGCATTAAGCGTGTCGATTTGTGTAGTCATTGTCTTAGTTTTTTTGTTCATATAAATATACGAAAAATTAATTGATCCTGAAAATAGAATAGGTTAAACCTCCAAAACATCCTTCAAGTTCCTCCCCATCATAGTGAGCAAACATTCCACCATAACCATCTGATATTCTGATGTCTTCTGCTGTTGCTTCGTAGTTTACTACAATCCAATCAGGTATTCTGTATTCATCATTAATCATTTCTTCAACCATTGCTGAATGGATGTCTTCTATAACAAGATCGTTAATAAATCTAAAGTCCATACCATCAATTGTCATTTCAAAATCATCTTCATCTTCTAGGTAGTCTTTTAAGTCTTGTCTTTCTTCTTTGTCTAGGCTAAGATTATTATCTTCTAACCAAATTTTAATGTCTTTCTTTGTTCCCATCTTGCTAATATTTAAAGTTGTCCTCCTTTTGGAGTTTCGTTAATTTTTCAGTTATCTTAGTTGTGGCTGCTGCTAACGATATAATTCTACCGAATTTTGCTTCCCATTGTACTTCTTGCTTTGCCAATAAGGCTACGATTTTTGGATTCATAATTTTTTTTTAAACTGTTTCTATTTCTACTGCTTCAAATACAAAGATCCCATTATCTCCAGAAAAGATAATTTCGTCTTGTTGAATTCTAATTTTACCACCTTCGTGCATTTCGATATCCCAAAAAATTTGGTTGTGTTTTTCTTCTAACCAAGACCATAGATTTGATTCTACGTTTTCATTGTCTAAGTCTACTGCTACTAAAATGTTTTGTCTTCCTGATGTCGATTGAAATAATGTCATAATACTTGTTTTTTTTTTAAGATTAAAAATGTGATAAACGTTCAGATTTAAGATCGATTGTGAATTGTACTAACTCACTATAAAATTTTTGATCCTTGATTTTTCGTTCTGCAATTTCCTCCGATGTAAACCAAATAGCACATTTCAAGAATTCTAAAAATTGTTTTTGATTTGATAAAGGTGTCGCAGTTTTTTTACAAGGATTTGAATTAAATACCTCCTGCAATTCAGAAATTTTAGATTTTGTGTTCGAAATTTTAACCAAGATCTCTGATTTTGTGTGTGATTGACCGAATTTTAATTCCTTATTAACGTTTTTCATTATATATGTTTGTTTGTTATGATGTAAACGTACAAATGATTATTGAGTTATCAACATTTATTAATAATTATTTTTATCTGACTGCGTATTTTCCGTAGTTAGGTCGGCTTAATGACATTACAATTCCATAGCGAAGGGCATCTAGCGAATGATTATTCTTATCTTCTGGCTTATTTGTTAACGATCCATTCTTGTCTTCTACATACTTGTAGTTTCTCATCTCTTTGATCACATTTGTACTGGTTTCTAAGACATAAAGTTTATACCTTCTAAGCATATCAATACCTAGATTTATTTCTCCCTTCTTGGTCGATTTGGTATTCCATCCCATTCTATGAATTTCTTCAACTGATTTCGGTTCTGCACTATCACACCAAACTGGATCTCTCCGATCTAAGCCTAGTTTTTCGAATTCCTTACCAATATCTTGATTTGTCATACCAGTTCTAAAGATTAATTCTTTGATGTATAATGATTCATCCTGAATAAAAACCTGCACCATAGCGGTAGGATCATTTGAGAAACCAAAATCTAGTCCAAAACATAGAAACTTAGCATTGTCTGGAATGTGGCTACAAGTTTGATGGTCAAAGATTAGACTTCTGCTTTGTCCTCTTTCTCCCAAACCATAGATCCTCCAGTAGTTTTCATCGGTGTGTTTTAATCGTTCGATTTCTTCTACAATAGTTTCTGACAAAAAAGGATTATCTAAATAGGTTGTTTGATAAAAACTTGCATCCTCTCTTGGCATTACCTTATCATAGATCCAATGAAATTCCTCCGAAGGATTAAAATCCATTATTGCTTTTTCGTTTGTCCTGAATATTAATTGCTGCCAATCTTCAAAGTTTAATTCGTTTGCTTCGTTTATAAACAGCAAATCTCTCTTTCTTCCTCTAATTTTTTGAGGCTGATCCAAAGAAATAAATTCTATTAGGTTATCATTCAAGTTGTAAGTATTTTCTGACTTCTGATGAAAATCTTCATTATACAAATTGTGATCCCCTAAGATGCTAAAAAAGTCACGCATAACAGTACCTCTAACAGCAGGAAAGGATTTTCTAACAATCGTTACAGTTTTCTTCGAGTTAAATTTACAATAGTAAAAAATAATATACAGCAAGATATTGTAGGTCTTACCTGACCTTGTACCTCCCTGATGAATGATTATTTTATTATCATCATCTGTAAGTGTTCTAAAGACTTTATTCGTTAGTACTTCCTTCTTCAATGTGTTTTATATCAAGAGTGTTATCTATAATTTTTACCTCAAATAATGGAGTTCCTTCGGTGGATGTTATTTCTTGTCGTTCAATATATCCTCTCGATTTACCTTTCGTTTTCAGGAAGAAGATCAACTCTGCTGTCGATCCCTCCCTTACTTTCTTAAACAATACAGTTTCTGCAAAATCTAACAATTCTTCTTGAACATTCTGAACCTCTGTTTTGAAATTTTCATCATCCCTTCCCCATTGATAAAATGTTTGCCTACTAATTCCTACTTTCTTGCAACAAACAGAAATATTAGCCAGACTGCTCATAAAATTATCTATAAACAATTGTTTTTTTTCTGCTGTTCTTGGTTGCTGATTAATTTCCATCTTCATCGAATAAATTTTTTGGTACTTTTGGTTTGAATTCATCCATTTCTGTCAACATAACCCTATCTAGTAATTCTGCCTCTCCTTGAACGTTTCCATTGTTATTAATTAATGCCGAAGATTCATAGAAATGTACAATACCTTTTCTACCACCTCTGCCCATTTTTCTACCCTTTCTAGTGTGCATATCGTATGCGAATTCAGGTACTTCCAAATGATTTTTGTCGTGATTCATAAATTTTTCACACAAGATCATATCGATGTATCTTGATTTTTTACACCTAGCCAACATAACTACTGCTTGGGTAAAGTGTAGTTTTTCAGGACTGTGTTTGTCTTTTTTCTTTGCAAGTTGTGTGTAGATTTGGTAAAGCGAGAAGATCTGCCCTGCCATCTGTGGTTCTGCTAAACCTACATCTTCCGATGCAATGATCAACATCCGTTTCCAAACATACTCTTTGTAGTTTGAGTTCCATAATTCAATCGCCCAGTATAAGGATTCTTCTTCCATACACCTACGAATTGATTTTTGAAAAGATGAAGATACCTCGAAAAAATCGTAACCTTTTTTGGTTAACATTTGAAAATCATTTGCCATTTTGTCTTTTGTTTTAAAGTTTACACAAATGTACAATTTTATATTGAAATATCAAAAAGGAATTTTTAAAGTTCTCATATATTCGTGCTTTCTTGTTGCAAGTACTGTATCTTTTTTAAGATTAATAATTTCTCCATATTTTTTTCTTAACTGGAGTGTGTCATTTTTTTCTACTTCTTTCGTTCTGTAAGATGCACAACCACCTACATTTCCAAAGGTATCTGTTCCAACTACTGCAAATCTTGTATCTATAAAGCAATGTCTGTGATGGTAGGCATTTAACGCACAAATTTGGTAGTCTTCTACTACTTGCATATCGGTATCGTAATATAGTTTAGATCCCTCCAACATACCAATAGTTCCACCAACATAACCAGTTCGTTTGATTGGAGTGTGTTCTTGATATTGTGCAGGACTAGGGTTCTTATTTAATCCGAACAAATAACATCCCATTATTTTTGCTACATTACCTAACCATTGTACCATTTCATATGCTTCGTCTGGTAACATTTTAGCATCCTCTCCTACTTCTGTGTATAACCTAAAGAATGATTTAATATCATCATCTACCATTAGTACATTAGGGTACTGTTCATAGATCCATTGTCGCTTTGCTGTTAATCCAACAACTTCATCAGGATGTCCGATTATTTCTACATCAGGGTGTGCTGTTTCATATTCTTCCTTTTGAGAGTTTGGTACACAAATCTTAGCATTATCTATTGCCTTCAATGTTGGTACTCTACCTGCCCTTTTATGTGATGGAATTATAACTTCTATTTTGATGCCCATAATTTCTGAAAGTCTTTAACATTAATAACCATTGCTTTGCCCATATGCGAATTTTTATAAGACTGTGCCTTTCCGATCTCCAAAACAGTTTCTAAATAGGTTGTGTCTATATCATTGTCACTTGTAATAATTACACAAGAATATTTTTCGCTAAACTTTGGTATAACTGGCATCTCTGCATTACTATCATCGTACTTTTGAAATTCTTCCTCGAATTCATCCAAGAACATTCCTAATTCTGCCTCCTTAAATCCTACATCTAACAGAAATTCCTTATCGAAATGATTTGCCAACATATCGAAATCAAACTCCCCAGTATTTTTATTTAGCCTTACATTTAATTCTTTCTCTCTTTCTAATTCAAGATCCAATTCAACACAAGGGATCTCTTTAAACCCTAAGTCTTTTGCTATTCTAAACCTTTGGTGTCCTCCAATAATTACACCTTCTCTGCCTTTGTGAGTATTGATCACTATTGGTTCTGCAAATCCGAATCTTTCTATGCTGTCCTTTATTTGAAAGTATTGCTCTTTCTTTAGTTGACGAGGATTGTATTCTGCTCTTTTAAGATCTGTTACTCGATAATTTACTACTTTCATATATGTTTATTTAATTTATTTTTAATACTTGAACCTTCGTGCATTAAACCATCTAGTACTGACATATACCCTACAAAGTTAGTAGAGTATTGCTTGTATTCTTGCTGCACATATTCGTGATGGTATATTTGTATTCCGTTTCTTTCAAATTCTGTTTCGTTTAAGTAATCCTTTCCTGAAATTCCTGCTATGTAAACTTTTGCATTTGTCTTCATACATAATTCTAACACCATTTCATCTTTAGAGTGTTGAAGATCCAAACTGCTTGACATTATCTGTTCAACTTTTATATCTAAAGCATTTAGGTAAAAATCTAAAATCCTCAAATTGTATGTCTTTAAGTGATCATCTTCACTAATCAGCAACTTCTCTAAATCTGGATAAAACTGGTCAAAAAATTTTGCCTTACTGTATGCTTGTTTGATTGTCTTAATCATTTTACTTTTCCAGTTAAGATCATTTCTTATTTTTATTTTATTAATTGGAGTGCCTAAACTATATTTTTCTACTGGAATTGTGATCCACTTCTGACCATCTTTGCCTAAAATTTGATTTCTATTTTGAAAGTAGTTTTTTCTATATGCAACAGAATCTAATATTACTAACTTATCTGCTTTACAGATCTTATCGAAATATCCTAGATAGGACATAAATTCTGGCTGATGTGCTGTAACTATCATTTCGTTATTTTTCTAACAATATAAAATTTTTCTGCATATTCTACTCCACATTCCATCCCCCTCATTCTTGCTAAAGTAACTATGCTTTTTTTGTTTAACGGAGCAGGAGATCGTTTTATTTGTGATGTGTTTGTTAAAAATCCTTCCATTTTTTGTGTTATCGTGTCCGTTATATCAACGTACCAAGCACCTCCCTCGATCCCTGAATTTACGAAAGGATATTCATACATTGCCACCATCGGAACTGGAACTACATCCTGCCTTAATCTAATTGCTGCCATACAACAATCGTGTATTTTTTGGTGGTCTTGATGGTGTGATCTATAAGGTATGAACAATTCGTCATAATGATTAACTTCTAACAAGTTATCAATATAGGCTATCAAATCTGCACTAGGCATTAGATCATTTCTACCATCTTTATCATCATACAAAGTAAAAGTGTTATTTACTCCTACAATCTTCTTCATTTTGTTGTGTTCATACAACCTTTCTAAAGTAAAATTTACCAACAGAACATCTGCTTCGATATTATCTTTAGCCATATAACCACCTACACCTAAAACTTCATCGTCAATATGTGGAGAAACTACTAGAATTTTTTTCATTAGTTTGCTATTAAATTTCTATCTACTTTTTCGATAGGGTTTTGTTCCATTTCGTAAATAACATCTTCATACATAACTCGTACTTGAAGATAAATTTCGTCTATATTTTCAGCAGTCAACAATGGTGTTTTATCAATGATATATTTTGATTGTAAACCTTGATCCATAAGACCAGTTTCTCCTAAAACATCGTTTAAATTTCTAGATAAAGATGGATTAAATTTAACTGTCATATCCCAATCGTTTAAATGATGGATTACTGTTGCGTGATTCATAGGCTTTCCGTTTTCTTTAAACCATTCTGCAATACCTGATTTTGTCATTCCCAAATACTTATAAAAAACAAACATTAATAATGCTCTTGCTTCTACATATTCCCTTACCCTAGTCTGTTTAAATATATCTAGTTTTGTGATCGCCATTAACCTACTGGCTATTGATTCCTGCATCCTCATTATAACTCTCCTTTTATGTAATAATTATCTAATCCTTCCGAGATCTCTGTACCATTCCAATCTTTACCCTCGATGTACTCCTTGTAGGTAGCAATTGCCCTTGTTACTTTTTCTTTTCCTGCCTCGTAAAATTCCTCACTTATTCTATACTCTCCAATATCTAGACTTCCTTTATCTACTACTAGAAATACAAACTCCAAAAAATGTTTGTCAAATAACTCACAATACAAATATGCTTGTACATCATATCCATATTTTTTAGCACTATACGGAAATGCCTTAATGTCTGTCGTTGTTTTTATATCACAAATAATATTTGCTCCAAGTATATCTGCTTTACCTCTAAATGGCATACCTTGAACATAACCAATTGCAGGTACTTCAAATTCTGCATCTCCTAAAAGTTCTAGTGATTTTTCGTTTCTAAGAACAGCATCAGCAACTCTTTCAGCATCTCGTTTTTCTTTGGCTGTATAAACCATTCCGTATTCTTCAACTGCTTCCTTGTATGCTTTTGTGTTTTTACTAACTACATCTACAAAATGTATGTTCTCGAATTTTTCAGGTTCTAAAATTAAGGTGTGAAGTAACCTTCCATCTCTCATTGGCTGCGATTCCTTATTGCCTCCGTATTTAGTTATACCATAATACTTCTTAGGGCTATCTAGGAGCAGTTTTAAGGAACTTGAAGACAAAGCAAGTGTATTTAGTTCTCCGTAATAAAATTCATCGTTATACATCCTTGTTAACAATGGTTCTTTTTCGTAATCTTGTCCGTTTAATAGTTTTATCGTGTTCATTCTTTATTTGGTTTAAATAATATTAATAAAAGTAATACTGCTATGAGTAATGAAATATCGTATGTCATACTATTTCTTTTTGATATGCTTTGCTAAATTTTAATTCTACTAGATCCCAATCCGAAACCTCCTTATGACTAAATAGCCACCATTCTGCCATTTGACATTCTAGATCATCCGAATCTGGTCTAATAAATAAATAGTGACTTGTATTCTTGTCTTTTAAGTGAGCCTTTTCATTTACTCTAACATTTGATCCGTAAGCGTTAATTCCCTTAACATCAATTCTCATATCGTTAACTTTAATATCACAATCCTTGATTGGATCTACACCTAGCATCTGTGTAGCATCGTACTTGTATCTGTGTGACCAGAAAAAATATTGTGCTATCATTTCTGCTTTACATCCCAATTGACTAACTCTTAGATTTGGTCTAGCATATTTTGGAAACTTTTCTGCTGTGTATAAATTAACAGTATCTCTAAGTCCTCCAATATACAATGCTTGTTCGTTTATCAAATGTGGGTAGTAGAATACTCCGTTTTTTTTCATTGCATATCTATTATTTGGATTAATTCTTCTACAACTGCCCTTCCTGATTGCGACATTCTTTGGTATTCAAAATCATAAAGATCATTAACTAATTCTTCGATTTTATTTATCTGTTTTTGTGTCATAAGTTTGCGATTTGTTTTAACTTTTTAATTTGTTCTTCTAACTCTTGTACTTTTAACTCTGCCTTTCTTGCTCTAAGAACAGCATTGTTTTTATCTGCTCTAAATTCTGAAAGTTCTCTGTCGTAAATTCTGCGATCCTGCTCTTGCATATTTCCCCAAAAGAATATGCCAATTAAGGAGTCCGACAATAATCGTAACTCCTTGTTATCTGGCTTTAAATCACAATACTTTTTTGCTATCGTACACGCTACATCCATATGTCCGTAATACTCTAAATCTTTTGCTATTGCCATACGATCTAAATTATATCTATATAAAAGAGCCATACTGTTCCATAAAATTTTCGAAACATTTTTTTGCTGAACCACCTTTCAATTCGTAAAATGATTTGATCGGTTTTAATTTCCATCCCCTATAAGGAATCATACCCTTCGATGCAATACCTAACTGAAATTTAGTAACTGCTAGATCGTAACGAAATGGATCGATTTTTTTTTGGTCGTAACTAACGATTGGTGGTTTATAACTACCATCTTGTGCTGCCTGAACTAATTCTCTGAATGTCTGCATAATTACGATTTTATAAGGTCTAGATCAAACTGATTTGCTACATAATTAATGTGCTTTTGGGTAGTCATAGACCAATAACCTAATTGGAATAATTTTGCATCTGCGATAGTCGCAACGTGTGTGTTATACGAATAAACTTTGTCTCCGATAACTTGTAAATTTTGCTTGTACTTGTCTAACATTTTGTCCTTGTTTTAAGATTAATAATTGTTTTAAAGTGTAAACATAAGCATAATTATTAGTTTATCAACATTTATTGATAATTATTTTCAAATTATTTTTTATAAACATAAGAAGCAATTGATTCAGGCAACAAATAAACTGATTTAGTTTCTTTTTTATTACTCCATAGTGTAGTAGAAGGGCAATACTTTTTTATTTCTTTAAAATCCTTTATACCATCTAACCAATACATATATGTACCTTGTGGATCACTAACGTAATATATTTTGACTATATCATTGTCAAGTTTCATTAAATTATCATATTTTTTCTTCTCGAGCATTTTATCTTCGTAGTATTTATTTCTAAATTTCATTTCGATAACGCACTTTCTTCCTTTAGGAGTTAATCCAACTGCATCGTATATTTCATTGCTTTTTGTATGCTCCAATTTCCAACCATCAAAAGTATTTAAGATTAAGATTACTGCTTGTTCAAACTTTTCAATTTTAGTTAGATTCATAAAATTTGTTTAAATCTTCGATCCATTTTTGTATGCGTTTTGGCGAACAACTACAAGGTACTTTAAATCTATGCTTAAAATACTTTGCGTGAAGTTGTGCAATCATAGTTACTTCTTCGCTTGAAAGTTTTGGCGAATCACTTGCTGTGAATAATTCCCAATCTATCTTATCTTCTTTATCCATTTCTTTTGAATTTTATTTTATTCCATTTATCTCGTCTAGCATCACAACCACAATCAGGATCAATTTTCTTCCAGATCCACCTGATCCCAGTCCACTTTGTTATAAAATATACTAAATCTCCTAGTTTCATATCAAATTTTTTTTAACTTTTTTTATGGTTCTTTTTATTGAGTGATAAGAGATCCCAGTTTGATCTGACAACTGCAACATACTGATCCCTTGAAGACATACTATTTTGAAAATTCTTTGATCGTACCAATGAAGGTCGTTTAATTTTTCTAACAATTCATCCGAAAATTCTACATCATTAATTTCTGCTTCATTTGAGATTTCAAATATTCTGTCATTATCTACATTGACATATTTTTTTTCTTTTCTAATTTCATCAATAAACAAAGTTCGTAAAACCTTAAAAACAAAGTAATAATTTACCTCGTCTTTGCTATATAGAATACTGGCTTTACCTTTATTCTCCCATTCATTTAATTTAATGTACATATTCTGTACAACATCTTCTGAAATTTCCTTAGAGCCACCAAATGACCGAACCATTTTAATCCAGTCTTGGTGTTTTTTGTAAAGTAACTCTATTAGCCTCATTTATTAGAATGGCATTTTTAAAGGATCTCTTAAAGGTTCTTCTATTATTTTTTTACCATTAATTTCAAAACCTACATTATTCGGTATTGATTTTAATCTTATAGGATTGTCGATGCTAGTTGGTCTACCACCAGTTTCTACTTCCTTAACTTTTCTAACGTGTATATGTGATTGTGTCCAATCCGAAACGTGTTGCGTATATCTGTGTATTACTAAAAAATCATCTGCTCTATTGACAAATTTACCACCTCCCTCAACATCACTTGCTAATGGAGGTATTGGGTGTCCTACATATTCGTGTCCTATTGGGTGTTTAATTCTAAGTGCTGCTGTATTTGCGTGAGTGTTTAACCAAACTGTAACTTTCTGTTCCTTACAAAATAATCTGATCTCTGTTGTTGCTTGGTAATCATATTCGTGTCCACCTAAATCTTTCATCATTGCAGGATCTTTAACCAAAGAATTATAAGGATCAATAAGCAAACCTTGATAGTCCCAAGCATCTTTAATATTTTTAGCGAATTCTAACAATGTTCTGTAATTATATAAGGTTTTATTATCTACTATTTTGAAATGCTCGTTAATCCACTTTAAATGCTTTTCAAAGTCTGTATTACTTATTTGATTAATTGGTCGAAGATCTAAAAATTCTACCAGTTTTCTAAGTATTGAATGGCTTTCGTTTTCACTTGAAAATATTAACCACCTTTTACCTAACTTTTTAGAATAACACAACATTAAATATAAAATAACTGTTGTCTTACCTACATTTGCGTGTCCTAACACTACATTAAAGTTACCTTCCTTAAATCTAATGTATTCATCTATTCCTTCTACACCAATTCCTTCGCCCTCTTTAATTTTACCACTACGAATATCTTGAAGATGCGAAACTACCTCCTGAAAGTTTATTATCATTTTGTCCTTGTTTATTTGTGAAAAAAAAGGCAAGTATTTCTACCTGCCCTAGTGTTTTAGAATGGCAAATCTTCCGTTGCCTTAACCTCTCTGTCTGGCATATGATCTGCACTAGATGTTTCTGCCGAAGGTTTTAAATAGTCATTCCATACAGAATACAATTTAGTTGGATCTGCTTTTTGAGTTAAAATATCCCAAGCAATAAATCCCTGATTGTTTTCATCTGCCCATTTCTGTTTAGATTGTAACCATAGGATCATTTCTGCACATTTAACTGATTGCTTACTATGTACGAAACTTAGGTCTGCTGTTTTCGTAAACATAAAATTTAAAAATTCCTTGTCTTTCATTTGTTTAATTATTTATTGGTTATTACTATGTTAAATACTGTTCTAAATTTCTAGAAACTACATCTAACTGTGCCTCCAAGAATTTAATTTGTTCGTTTGCTTTTACTAGTTCTGCTTGTAGCGAATCAATACTAAATTGACGTACTCTTAATAAATCTTCTAATCCAGTCATTTGTCCTAAAATTTTGTTATTGTTAATATTTGTTTTTTGTAAAGATAGAATAAATAATTGGATTACTAACTATTGTGTATAAAAAAAGAGGCTATCTATTAAATAACCCCCTTTGAACAAAAAAACAAGTCAAGGACAAATTGACTGCTCCAAATATATAACATTAATTAATACAAATCATTTTTTTCTTTGTAAAATTCTATCATTTCAATTAATTCGTAGTCTGCTATTTTTAAAGTTGTTCTAGATTTTTGTAACAATCTTTCTGCTGATCCTGATCCCAAATTTGATTCTAACCATAAAGAATACTTGTATTGTTCTCCATATTTAAAAACGTTACAACCTGAACATTGCACTTGACAATTATCTTCATCCCATCTTGTGCTTAAATGTTTTCTAGACATAAAATGTCCGTTTTGAAGTTTCTTCCAATGATCTTTCTTTCCACAAGTTACACATTCTGCTATATCATCAATAGCATTTCTTTGTCTAATGTAAATTGAAAATACTGTGTCTAGTTTTTTAACTAAAGTTTTTCTTGCAGGTTTTTTAGTCTTCAAAATTTTTGAGTAATAAAGTTCCTAATTTTGGATCTAACCTATTTATCTGTTTATAAATATATTTGCTGTTGGCTTTAACATTTGATCTTTCTGTTTTTGTCGATTCTTTACCTAGATTTGTGTACATAACAGCATCTATTTCAAATAAACTATCAATTTTGCGAAAATTACTATAAGTTTTGTAATTAACTATTTTATCTACCTCTAACCTTGTCTTGTTTTCCATTTTAAATACGTTTTAAGCAATCTTTATATATTTTATGATTAAGTATATACTTTCTGTTCTAAAAGTCCGTTAGAATTAATTTAACGTGTTTTGCTTATGATATTATATCTATATATTATCTATATATATATTTAATTATATATGATATTATAACTATATGATATTATATGTATATGATATTATATATATACAATATACTATGTTTTTTGTTTTAAACAAATTTATTTATCAACATAGGTCTTCATAAGTTTTTCTCCTGATCTACCAATAATATATCCACCTATTCCTAATTGTAATAAATTCCAAAATTCGTTTTCTAATTCTGGTACTGTCAATCCAAATAAAGGTGCTATAAATTTACAATAAACTACTATTCCTCCGAATGCTAACATTAAGATTGGTCTCCAAGATCTCTGTAACCAATTTCCTTTTGCTTCTGCTATAATTACATCAGTCTGCATTTGTTGAAGTTCGTTCTCCTTTTGTTTCAGGATCTCAAACATTTTTCTTTTTGCTTCTAATCTTTCTTCATCACTTGTAAATAAAGTGTCTATTAAATTATTTACTGATTGAAAGACATTCTTTCCAAAAAATTCTAGTATCTTTTTCATTTTCTTCTAATATTCCAAGCATCATAACAAACTGCAATTCTCTGTGCTGTTGGATATTCTTCCTTCATAACAGAATCGTTAAGGCATTTAGAGATAAATTGCGACTGTGTATCTTGTGGTTGAGGTTTTGGTATTGGCATAATTATTTAATGTTAGAAATCCACTTGTATTCTTCGTGAGCATCAAAGTTAGGACAACTTTTAGTACTAAACTGGTTGTGGTTGTAAATTACTGCTGTTTTATAATCTTCTTTTAAGCATAACAATAGATCCTGCATCGAATCCTTTTGTTGTTTAGTTCTAGTATCTTTATTAACCCACTTGCCTTTCTTCTTTTTCTTTTCATATCCTCCGATATAACAAATACCTATGCTGTCAAAATTGTGGTTTAAGGTATGAGCGCCTGAACGTTCTAAAGGTCTACCTTCTTCTACTGTTCCATCTAATTTGATCACATAGTGATACCCAATATCTGACCATCCGTTTCCTTCAACGTGCCATTTCTTAATTTCTGCTGCATCTATATCGTGTCCTTCTTTTGTAGCCGAACAATGAATTATTATCTTTCTTATTTTTCGCATATACAAGTTTTACAATGATGAACTTTTAATTTATTTGAGTCGAGCCATTTATTCCATTTGGAATAGGCTTTTGCCTTATTGCACTCTAGCCAATCTGCTAAATTTCTTAATCTTCTTATCATCCTATAATTATTTGTTCAATTAACATTCTATTTGTTGTATTAGGTTCATTGGTACTTGTTACAATTTTAATTCTTCTAATTTGTGTACCACTTAACGTTGGAATTGGAACGTGTATTTGTTTAACATCATCTTCTCCACCACCTAAATCAGAAAATTGGTCAACTATAAAAGGTATATTTGTTACTACATTATTTTCATCAAAAATCTTTAAAATATAATCTTCTTGTGGATCTGATTCAAAAGGATTTACCTTTGCTATTCTAAAAATAAATAATTGAGGTATTCTATCTACAATATCAACTCCTAAATTGTCTGGAGATTGTATCAATTGATTTGAAGTATTTGCACTTAAATTCCAAACTAACCCCTCTTTTCTAGATTGTAAGCCACCACTATTTCCACTTGCTGACCAACCTAATTTCTCATTAGGTCCAACATTAAATCCGTATCTAATTGGGAATATATCTTCATAAACTGTTAGATCTGGAATTGGTACTCCATCTCCGAAATCTGATGCTGCGTAAACTGCACCAAAACCATCTTTGTACATCATTTCTTATCGTTTTTATTCATTAAATACCATTTGTTTATAGTATAACCTATTGATAATAACAAAAGTACTATTTTTAAGGCTGTATCTATATTAGAAAAACTCATAGCAAGGCTAGTTGCGTTCATTCCCAGTAATTTTATATCTTGCATCTCCATTTTATTCTGTTTCTGGATTCCAAATCCATCCGTTAATTTCTATTAAATACTTATCTGTGTCTGGATTGATACTAAAGGGTTTAAAACCTTCTGGTTCTGGCATATTATTATACCATAAAGCATCAACTATATAAATATTATCTTCTATTACTTGACCACCTAACAATTCAAAACTTGAATTTAGATTTATTGTTGCTGCTGCTAATTCTAATTCCTCATAATTTGGGAACTCATACTTTAGCCAAGTTACACTTCCTATTTTCATACCTTTGTTAATTGAATTAATACATCATCTGCTTGATTTTCTTTCCAAGTTCCATATTCTAAAAGATAATCTTGTCTTTTACCATAAAATTCTATTCTTTGAATAAACTTAGCATTAAAGTGATCATCGTCTGTTGCATATGCTTTACCATTTACATAGACTTTATTACTACCAGTATTAAAAGCAAATTTATTTAATCCAGTATTTAGATATATAAAATTTAATCCTTCTATTTGTTCAAGGTTTAAATAATTACCTTGTGCATTTTGATTAACGTTTTCAGACAAATACATAACGTATCTTGTATTTCTTTTTTGAAATTCAGTTAAGACATCATATTGAGCAAAGTCACTCCTAAAATCATTTCCTAATGTAATAAATTGTCTGTTTCTGTCTGTTACTGTTGGTGTACCACCACCTGAATTATCTGAATATATTCTTTGATGAATATTAGCGAAATCCCTTCCTGCATTTGTAGAACCTCCAGAATTTTCTACATTCGGTCTAGAATCTTGATTCTGTAACCATAAAGAAAAATATATTGTTTCACACCTATCATTTGTATCTGGAACTGAATTTGATAATTCTACAAAGTTTGGTATTGCTAATTGAGTTAAACTGTTATTTCTAACTGCATTTGAATTGTTTGGTATGTAGTCGTTATGTACATATTCTAAATTTAAAACTGTNTTTCCACTATCAAAAACATTTGTACTAACCTCTAACTGCTGTCCGAACATAATTAAATATCTGTCTTTCCAAGTTTGTCCTGCTAGTTTTGGTGCTGAAAATTGTGGTGGGTTTTTTATTCCATTATAAACATCTTCTGCTGTGGTGTCCATTGTTGAGGTGTACCAAGCGAACCTTGTATATCTAAAACTTGTTTCTTCTTCTGGATTTGGTTTAAAAAATATCGAAAGTCTAGTGTAATTATTTGGACAATCTTCAAATTGTACATTATCTATTATTCTATAATTTTTTTTTGCAGTAGAATTACCAATTATAGGAGAAAACTGATCAAATTTTCTTTCTATAAAATCTATTGTAAAATAAGTATCAACATTATCTTCAAAAGAAGACCAATTATCTTCAATTCCATCAAGTGAGGATTGAAATTGACAAGCCAACTTTCCGTTGTTTAAAGTATTAGCGTTTAAATTAACAAATCCACCTTCAATTGCTGAACAAGGTAGTGATCTATAAGAACCTACATCAGTAACCCATTCTTTATTTAAAGCACCATTCCAAATATAAAAACTAAAAGTTTCCCTTCTTTTACTGTTGGATTTTTTGGAATCTAATAGTCTACCATATCTGTTGTTTCTTCTTGGAACTTTCCATAATCCTGCTTCTCCCATATCAAATTGAGATCCATTACCTTGTGGTCTAAAAGGACTTTTTTGTGTTCCAAAACCATACGTTCCATTAATAGGTTGCTGTGTATTTTGTTCTACTAATTGAGCAGAACAAATATCATTTACATCAAGGTTTGCTAAATTTAATCTAGGATCACTTAATCTTCTCCAAACTGTATTTCCACTATCATATTTATCTTCTATGTCTGTACCATATTCAAGATAATTTGAAACTGCACCAGAGATTGCTATCCCTGCACTATTTTTACCCCAATGCTGTGATATGTTATTTCTATAATCTATTTTAACACAAGGCTTTCCTAAACCATTACTTTGCTGAAAGTCATTTAAAGATTCATAAGGTTCATTATTTTCAGGATATCTATATCGTCTTAACGTACCTTGAAAACCTATTTCAAAAGGTAGGTTATAAAAGAAATCCATTGAAGTTCCTTGACCATCATCAGTTACTACTGTCTGTGGAAACGAATTACTTAACGGTGTTATTTTTTCAGGAACAACCCAAGTACCTGCTGTTAATTTTTCACTATTGAAATTTGTACTCTGCCAACCCCTCCAACCATTAACATAACTCATAAAGGTATGTGCTGAATTAATTAACGCTTTTTTCCAAGTGGTCTTTCCCATAACTTTATATCTATATCTTTATTGTCTTTGATCAAAAATTCCTTCAACAACTTGACATTTAGTTGCTTAGGTTTTGAATTTCTCTTTATAGTACCCATCCAGTAAAATCTGCTGTGTAGTCTGGCCACATACCATCTGCTGCGTTATTATTATATTCAGGATATAGATTAGAATTATAGCACATATAATCTAAATATCTTCTTGTGTAGAATTGAGCAAAGTTTCTGTGCCTATCAATTAGACTATCAACTTCTTGTGGTGTTGCTGTATCTGAATTTTCTGATCTGTGTTTAAAAACTCCACTATTCTGGATTTGATATGCAGCAAACGGAAGGTAGTCAACCATTGCGTAATGAATTAACATATCTTTTAAGTATGTATCTACCAAATACAAATAATCTCCAGTTAGATCGTTGTTAATGATCTTTGTTTGGATTGCTTGGTATAATGATGTTCCTAAATAGTTTTGCAAGTGTATATCTTGTGCGATCCTTATAAATTGAACGAACTTTTGAGTGTCTACATTTCCTGCAACAATTGTGTTTCTTGTGAGATCCTCTCTACTAATAAATAATGCTGTTGCCATATCTTATTTCTTTTTACTTTTTGATGGATATGCTCCTTGATTTGGCATATTAACTGGTGCTTTAGCAGCCTCCTTAGATCCTCTTGGAGATTTTTTAAATGATTTTGGAATTGATCCAGTTTTTTTGTAGTCATTTAAGTATTCCGATGGTTCTGTGTTTTTCTTCAATCTGTATAAAACTTCCTTCCAAGCGTGTCTACAATAGATCCCACCTTTAAACTTGAACAAATCAAATGCTTTACCTTTGTGTCCTAAAGTTTTGTTTACTCCATTTCTTGATGCTCTATCAATATCTTCTAGTCTATAAACTACACCATCTCTTGACAAGTTCATCATATTAGAACAAAATTCTCTAGTCGATTTTGAAGGTTTACTAGACTTTTTAAAATATCTATATCTTACTTTGTAATTCTTGCTGTCTAAATAACTAAATCCATTAGGCTTTGCGTAAATTTCGTTTTTAAGTTTAGTAAGCAATGATTTTTTAGGTGCTATACAAATATTTGCCCAATCTTCTACTGCTAAGTTTTCTTCCGAATAATCTCTATCATCTATTTCCTCCCATTCATCTGACATTGCCTCTCCTTTTAACTCCGAGAGTACATCCGAATATTCTTCATTACTAAGATCTACATTTACTCCTAACTCTACATCATTTACTGTTGTATCTTCTGTCTTTTCTCCAGTTTCTTTTTCTATCTGTTCTCCAGATTGTGCATTTTCTAAGTCTGCAAATTCTAAAGGTTGTAAGGTCTTGAAGTAAAGATCCAAAGTAATTCCGTTGTATGCTAGTATTTCATCAAATGCTGATAACAATAATTCCTGAATAGGTCTTATAACAACATTGTCCATTAACGTACTTGCAGTTTTTAATTCTTCTGCATTATTTCCTAATCCTGAATTATCTTTGATACCTAACAGCATAGGACTTACTACCCTATGTGCTACCATTATCTTTTTCATTCCTTCATCTGATAGGAACTGGTACTGGTTGTGAGCATCTGACAACTGTACTGGAGTAATTGATGAGGCTGTTTCTGCATTTTCGTTAAATGAAAGTATAAATTTACCTGCATTACTTGATCCACTAAACTTTGATTTGATAGACGATTCAATATTTGCTCTTTCTTCCTCATTCGGCACACCATTGTTAAAATTAATCAACATACTAGGTGCTAAACCCTGCATTATATTGTTTAAATGGTAGTTAGATATTTCTTCCTCCAATTGTGCGTACTGTAAGCCTCCCTGATAGTCTACTGGACTGTAATAATAGTGTCCTGCAACATAAGGTCTAACATACAAGATCTCAATGTTTTCTTTAGAAGTTCCCCAAGCAGGAATTCTAGTTAATTCTTCATTTGGTTTAACATCTTCCCAATCTGCACAATAGTAGAAACCTTTTATTTCGCCATCATCTAGATCTGCTATTTCCATAGCCAAAGTTTCAACTGGAATATGACCAACTTTTGCAATTTTTGATCTATTCTTGTTATAAGCAACCTGAATAGCACATTGTCCCATTAATTTTAAATCATACGAAAGTTTCCTCACACATTCGTCTGTTAATAATGAAACCATTTGTGCATATTCATCTGGGTGCTGATTAGAATCCGTTGCATCCAATCCTTTACCAAATACCATCTGTGAAACACCATTAATAATTGCATTGTTTGTCGGACTACCAGTATATCTATCTATTAAGTACTGAAAATAACTATTTTTTTCTCCGTAAGTAACATAATCCTGATTGTGCTGTACTTCAATTGTTGGAGAAGTATATGCACCTAAATTTACTAAGTTTATTTTACCTTCCTTATACTTTTTTGCCATTATTCTAAAATTATATATTCGTTTGTACTTTCAAGTGGCTTGTATAAGCCTTTATTAGCGTTGTATTTGTCGTTTAATTCTTGATTGATAGTCTGTGTAGTAACAAAAATTGTTTCCCTTGTGAGCAAAGTATCTACATCTGACAATGTTATTTCGTAATAAGTACCATTAACTAAGTTTGCAGACGATTTTATTGCATCTGTTAGTGTTATAACGTAATAATTTTCATCTGAAACCCAAGTTATAGACTGATTTGTAACTTTATTTGTGCTTTTAGATCTTGTTTGAAGCGTTATTGTAGTGTTTAAAGGTGTTTTAGGTCTAAAAATTAACTTTATATCTTCTGATCCAGTAGGTTTTACTATCTTCATACTAATATAACGTAATAATTAACGTAATTGTGAGTTATTACCAAAAAAAAAGCACCCATATAACTGGATGCCTTCTTAATTCTAATAAAAAACGATTAATTTGTCTTTTATGCTGTGATTTGATTAGGAGAAACTGCTACACCTAATGTAGTGATATCTCCTACTGTAAAGTTTGCAGGTTTCTTCTCCATTCCTTGCATTGTTAAAGTATATCCACTAAGATCTCCCATAGCAGCACCAGTAACAATTGTTCCTCCATTACAATCCATTCCGTATTCTAATCCTGCAACAAATAAATTACCATTGTTATCTTCAACAATACAATGAGGTCTAGCAACTGCCAATAAAGCAATCTGATCATTTGTTTCGTAATCTAATTTGTGAAAAGTAAGGTTCAATAACTGATCGTAAAACGTAGTACCATTATCTCTACTTGAAGTAATCGTCTGATCGAAACTAGACGTACCTTTTAAGTCGTATTGATAAACTGTACCACTTGCGAAAGTAGTTATTTGAGCCGATGTCGAAGGGTTTGCGTAAGTAACAGTTCCTAATGTACCAAAATCAGCAAAGTAAACTTTTGTCAAGCCACCTACTGAATCTTTACAAGGTTCTGTTCTTCCTTCTGTTAATAAACAAGCCATATTTTTGTGTTTTTAAAAAAAAAGAGGTAGATGTGCGTTTGCATACCCACCCCTTCAATTTTGGTTAATTACTATCCTTTGTAAAGAACGATATCGCTACCAATTCCAAACTGTACTCCTGCTGTAAATCTCATTACAACTCTTACTTGTTGAGATCCATCAATGTCTGCCATATCTATAACTTTTACAACGTTTGTGTCATTTAATAGACCAGTTCCAAAGTATAAGTTAGATTTTTGTGCTGCTACCATTTCGTTAGAACCTAATCCGTTTGTTACGAATAATTTGATCCCATCAAAAGTTAAGTTTTGATTTCCGTACCATTGAGTACCTTTATTATCTGTACCTTGAGCTCCACCAGTCAATAAAGAAAATCCACCTAATGCTCTCACATATGCTCTTGCAATATTCTGTGATACATAGATATGTAAATCTTCTTTTCCGTAAACTGCTGTTGGTATATCATCTACTAATCTTCCCATTTCAGCAATTACATTTGCTGCTGTAATAGCAATTGGTAAAGTAGTTTCAATTACTCCTGATCCTGCTACTTGGAACGAAGGAACTAAACCTAAGAAAGAATCAACTCCTGCTGCACCTTGCCAGATTTTAGTTTCAATAAATTGTGATACTTCTGCACTAGAATGTGCGATTAAGAAATCACTAAATTTAGGAGGCAGTTTATCAAATGCCGAGTACCCCATACTTACTGCACCCCAATCATTTTGGAACTGCTCCTTACAAAGAATCATATTCTGTTGGAATGGTAAAGGTTCTAATACTCTTTCTCCTAATTCAATTGCTGCTGTGTCTACAAACTCACAAGATGCCGAACGAATCGAATCTGTATTTGTAAAAGTAGAAATTGTTTGTTTAAATTTAACATTCGGTTTAATAGTGATCCCACCATTGTCTAATGTTACTCCAGAAAATAATGCTGCTGCAATATACTCTCCTGCCCATTCTCCTGCATACGTTGGCGTGTTTGCTGCGTGTGTTGGTTGTGGTTGTGCTAATTTTGTGTACTTGTTTGCCATCTTTTTTTTAAATTAAATGTTTGAGATTCTTTCCATTATTTTATCCATTGTGGACAAAGAACGATTAGATCCTAGTTTGAATTTTACTTTGTTTACTTCTGATCTGTTAGGGTTGTGTTTAAATAATTTAGTTTCTTCTAAATCGTTAACCTCAACTGTTTCTGTTAATTCTTCTTTTACTACAAAAGCATCGTCTTCTTCTTTGCCTTCGTTTAATCTTGCTTCAACTTTAGAAACCATTTCCTTGATTTCATTTACTGCATCTTCAAATTCCTGCTTTGAAACGTAGCCTAAATCTGTGTCTTCAACATCTTCTTTGATGTCTTCCTTACTGTCTGCAATACCATCCTTGTAGCCTTCTTCTTCTGCTTCTGGGATTGTTTCTAATTCTTCTTCGACTTTTTCTTCTTCTTCTGTTGTTTCTAGTCCAACTTTGCCAATTTTACCAACTTCTCCTACTACAAGAACACGACCATCTTCCATTTCATATTCGCCAACTGGCAACGGAACTCTTTCGTCTTCTGTAACAATAAAAACTGAATTGCCTTCCGAAAATTCGTCTGCTTCTAATACTGTTCCATTTGCTAATTTCATAGTGGCTAATTTTACTTCCACTTCTGATCTAGTCAAGAACGTATCAAAACGCTTTAAAATATCTACTGCGTTCATAAATAAAAAATTTTTATTATTAATTAATACTCTACTATATAACTGTTTACTTTCCTTAACTGTGCGTTTAAGGATTTATCCTACTTTTGAAATTATTATTGTTGCCGATGTAGTTTTCTCCTCATTAAACCCAACATTACCTATATCATAATTGTATAAACCACCTTGTGTCAATCCTGCTCCTACTGAATAGTCATTATCTCTTAACATAAAAACTTGAAAATTACCACTGTCTATTGAGTTTACCTCAAATTTAACATTTAATTCTATTGGTTGTATTGATGCAAAGTTCGTAAGGTTTACTGCTGTGATACCTCCCAAAACTATTCCATCTTGGTCTGCTTTAAACCCTATTACACAATTTCCTCCATCTCCTCCACCACCTTGTCTTGCTGCTGTTAATTGAACTCTTGCAGTATAAACTCCAAATTCAGTAATCTGAACGTCTCCATTTGTTTTGATTGTAACACCTCCACCAGATTGTTCAATTGTTGAATAGGTAATTTTTTGCCATTCGTTATTTACTACTGTAAAAGGTTGGTCGTTATAGTTAAAAGATGAAACTAAAATATTCGTTTTTTCTTCAAACTTACTTGCTAAAATTTTACTTGTAACATTATTCTGTACGATAGGAATTACATCCGTTGCTGTTACTGTTGTTACTTCTGGTAATTCTGTGATTGTTCTGTTACTCATTTCGTTTTATATTAAGTCCAAATTATTTTAAATACTTCTCCTGATGTTGTTGTGCCTAGAATGAATACTGGCGATATTCCTTGCTCTACTGGGTTTTCTGTTGTCAATAGGTTTTGTAAACTTGAATCTGTACCTTGTGTTCTACTGATCCCCTGATTCCATAAATATCCCTCACAACATTCGTTAGAATATGTTTGTCCATCTGTACATAAGCAAGATGGTTTTCTTCTTGTGATCCCCCAAATAGGGTTTGCATTTGGATTATTCTTTCCCATTATTTTCTTTTAATTGGCACACAATTGGGTACATCTTTACCATTTAGTTTTTTACTACCTATCATTTCATATCCATCCCAACAAGGCTTTTTAAATTTGAATTCATTTATCTTTCTAAATAATTCTTCTAATGTAGCCAAAGCAACTTCTTCTTTATCGTGAATTTTACCACACATAAAAGTTCCATCTGGCATCCTATGTTCAAAACCATCAGGACAATCTTCATTTTCCCTAACATCATCTGCTGCTAAAGTTTGTAAGTTATTTGGGTTTGTATTCTTAGCCTTATCTGCGAAAAATCCTTCTATTGAAAATCCCTTAACTTTTCCAGTCTTAACATAATCTTGCCAAATATCTTCATTATCTACCTTAACAGATCCCATCCAAGTACCTAAAGGAACATCCATTCCATATAACTTTGACTTATCCATTGCAGGATCTTCAACCATCCAACTTTCTACAAGTGTTAATCCGAATATCTTTTGATCGTGTTCTAGTGTTGAGTTACCCTGCTTACCAGTTTTTAAATACATTTGTGCTGCTTTGTTGACAGTATCTCTGCTAAAGTATATATAGTATTCACTTCCATCCTCATCCTTTCTGTAAATAGGCTTATTTGGAATTAACAATGGTCCTAACAATATCTTCTTTTCTTGATCTATTGTTTGAAATTTATATTCCTTGCTTTTCAAAGCAATAAAATCTTCTTCGATTGCAGGACTTTCTACTATACTAATAGCATCAATTCCAGTATCAAAATCTTCTTCATCTAAAAACAATTCAACTATATCTAAACTCATAATGTATTTTTTATATAACGTTTTAATTTACAAACTTGTGGTTTCTATTACATTTCTTTCTAAACTCTGTGCTGTTGTAACATTTCCTGCTACTACATATGCCTGAACTGGAGTGTCATTACTATCTCCTAGAACATCTGCTAATTGATTGGTTTCTGAATTACCAACTACATTAAATGATGGACTTATAGGTTGAGGAGGTGCAGGAGCAGCAATCGATCCACTACCACCACCACCAGTACCACCTATTGATCCTGCTACTGATTTTGTTTTCTTAATTGCTCCCATTACTCCAGAAACGATCCCAACTGCTGTACCTGCATATCCTATCAAAGCAGGAATTGCTGCAGGAAACCCTAACGATAATGTTTTAGCAAGACCACCTGCAACTGCTGTTCCACTTTTTGCTCCTTCTAATCCTGCTTCTGCTATTGCTTTACTTGCCTTAGATTTTATTGCACCTAAATCTATTAATAATTCTTGTGCTGCCATTAACTGTTTAGCAATTAACGCTGCTTTACCCATTGCACTTTCTGCTCCAAATATCTGTTCTAAAGTATCTAACGATTGTAATTTTGCATTTCGTTTTGCTTCTTCATCTGCTTGTATTTGTTCTACTCTTGCTGTATCTAATTCTGCTTGTGTTATTTCAAGTTCATTTATCTTATCTTTATATTCCTGCTCTGCATCTACCCTTGCTTGTGTACCCAATGCGTATAATTCTCGCTTTGCTTCTAAGTCTGTTAAGGCTTGTTCATTTTCTGCATCCAAGAATTGCTGTTGTAATTCCAACTTTCTAGCCTGATCTGTTTCTTGGTCTATTAATGCTTGTGCATTTGCTTCTTTTCTTAAATGTTCTGCATCTAAACCAGTTTGAACAAGATCATTTTGTTCCTGCAATAATCCGTTGAGGTTTGTTAACTGTTCCGATTTCAATCCAGTTACCTTTGCACTAATTGCTAACAATTCCGTTTCTGCTGAATACAAAGAATTTTTTAGTTCTTCGGATTCTCCTTCTAGTTTTATTTGCTGTTTAAGGTTGTCTATGTTTGCTTGTGCTGCCTTCTGCTCTGCTGTTATCTGTCTTTTAAGAACTTCTCCTAATTCCTTGTTTGCTGCTATTCTTTCTGCTATTGAAATACTAACATCATCCCTAATTTGTCTTTGGATCTCTGCTTCCTCATCATATTTTTCAATCAACCTTTGTTGCTCTAATGCTACCCTTTCATAGTTTTTTCTAAGTTCTACTAAATTCTTTGCTCTAGATATTGTTTGCTTAATATCCAAATCTTCTATAACCTTGCTAACTCCATCTACTGTGGCTGTTACTAAAGATCCTACCTCTCCAACTGCCTCACTAAAATTATCTGCTACTTGTTTCCCTGCTGTGATTGCTTCGTCTGCAACCTCTCCCATAGATTTTTTAGTTTCTTCAATTTCTGAATTCAATCTCTTAATAGTTTCAGGATCTCCATCTCCAAAGAATGATTCCTCCCAAGCCAATTGTGCTGTTTCAAGTGCTAATTTAATAGCATAAAACCCCATCTTTAATGGAGTGATAGCAATAGTCAAAAGACCACCTATAACCTTCTGTAAAGCATCAAATCCTCCAGTCGCATCACTAACGGATTTAAACACACTTATTAGTGTATCTGAAACCTCCTTGAATACAATTCCAATTGCAGCGAATACTGTTTCTACTGTATCTGCTACTTGTTGGTTTTTCATTAATGCTTCTGACAATTTGTTTACAATTGCTAAAACAATACCAATTCCTGCTGCTTTCATTGCAAGACCTACACCCTTGAAACCTTTAGCCAACATACTAGTAGATTTTGCACTATCTTCTGCTGCCTTCGTTGCTTTTTTAAGTTCTTCTTGATGTGTTTTAGTTTGTTCTGCTTGTGCCTTTTCAAGATCTCCTATGGCTTTAGTCATTTTATCAATGCCTTTTAGAGCATCGGTAACATCTGCTTGTAATTTTATCGTTTCAGTAGTTGGCATAATCTATTTTTCTTTAAGCGTTTTTAAGGCTGTTTTAAGGTCTTTTAATTTGTCAGGGTATTTGTATTTACCTTTTGCAATTTGAATCGTTAGAGAATCTGTGTGCTTGATTAAGGGCAATAAGTCTAGTATGTTTTTAAGCATCTTAAAATATATTTAATAATTCCATTGTACTTTCTCCAGTTGTAAGGTCTGCTGTAATTTTGTTAATTGAAAACTCCCTATTACCGATCTTTATTTTATCTGCTAATGAGAAATTTAATAAAAAATCTAAAGGTAATTTTACCTGATATTTAAACAATCTATTTCTAGAATCAAATACCCTAGTAATATAATTCTGATAATAATTCTGGAATAAACTGTTGTTATTACCTCCATAATCTGTCAAACTCCAAGTGTTAATTTCTGATCCAAAGTTCAAAGAAATAGTTGGTGCTACTGTCGGAGATCCTAAACTGTTTGAATTACTAACTGTCCAATATCTGTTAAATGGTTGTCTATTTCCTGCAAATGGTTCTTCTTTTACATCTTGTGGTCTAATACCATCTACCCAATTTATTGGAGTGTTATTAGTATCATCATTATAAACCCCATAAAATAGTAAAGGCTTACCAAACGATGAGTTTAAGTTGTCATCTAAAAATGTACCTTGTTGCAATGTGGTTAATGCTCCATCAGTTCTATCAACCATTCTTTCGTAAACCATATGCTCAAACGGACTTTGTATTTTATAAGTTCCTTGTTTAGATGCATCTGCTACATACCTTAATTCTCCATATCTACGATTGTTTATCTGCTCAAATTTCTGTGCTATAATTGACTTAGGCTGTGCATAAAGAAAATTTACCTCACTAAATGGTAATGCTTCATCTACTGAATGCTTGTCAGAATGTACCAATTTTGTTAAATCCCAAGTCTTAGTACTTGCAGCATAAAATTCATCTAAAGGTTTAACTACTATTTCTCCATTCTCAAAAAATGCTGTTAAATTATAAGTCTTAAATAATCCAGTTAAGAAATCTAATGTTTTTATTTCTGGTAATTGTTCCGTTGGCACTACATCAACTTCTAAAATAAAAGTTCCTGCGTTTGCTACATAATCTGCTTCAAAAGTAAAAGGTGTTACATAAGGCTCACATTCATATAGTCCAGTTGGTAAATATTGTGCAAGTGTAACTTGTGCTTCCATTTTCATTTCCAAATCAAACTCAAATGCTTCTGCACTTTGAACTCTTAACGAATATGCTGCATCATAATAATTTCCTACTAATTCAGATTGCTGAATATTAAAATTTCCTCCTGCTGCATTACCTCTTTTAATAACTATTGTATTTGTTCCAATTGCTCCAACTTGTGAGGACATAACAATATTATTTTGGCTATCAAATATCTGCCAATCATAAGCAAAATTTGCTGCTGCTGATGTAGGTGTTATTACCCAAGTAGTTCTCCATCGTCTAGCATTTGTATCTGGTATTTCATAATCTGTTCCTAAATTAATTGCTACTGTTAATCCTTGTACTTGAATTTCAAATGATGGTATTCCATAGTACTGACAAGATCCATACGATGGATTATATACTGCTGCAAAGTAATCACAAGAGTTTGATAATACATTAGTACAAGTAGAATTTTTATATGCTGTATCTAATCTACCACCACCTTGCATAAATCCCTTATTTCTTGCCATCCATAAATATAGATTTTCTGTGGCTGCTGTAAAAAAGAAATCATTACTAAACTTTAAACCATAAGTTTCTTCAATAGCCTTTAAGATTAAATCTACCTTAATTGCAGGTTTCAAATCATTGTAATAAACACCACTTTTATTCTGACTACTATTTGACCATAAATTTGTGTAATTCGTAACACTTCCACTAGGACTTGATACATAATTAAATGCTACTGAGTGACTAACCAAAGGATATATAAAAGCATCTTCATAAAGAACACCATCTACTGTTTTATCTAATCCAATATTCATTCCTTGCCTTGCTGAACTATTATTATTAGTGAATAGAAATCCTGCCGAATTTAACCAAGTTAATTGATCTAGTTGATCTTCTGAAATTACATTCTTCAAATCTACTGTTTCTCCTAAAAAAGTAATGTTATAAAATTCAGGGTTTCCATCTTTCATCTTTACAGAATTAAGAGTAATGAATCCATTTCTAAACGGAAGGTAGTTAAGTTCTAATACAGCAGGACTACGAAAGTTTGAATTGTACCCATCTATGTCTGGATTATACCAATGCTGAAATAGTCTGTTATTTATGTCCGATGCAGGTAACGTAAAGGGTTGTGTAAAGTCTGTTCTTACTTTTTCAATATCCCTAATATCTTGCAATGTCATAGTCAAAGAAACTTTCTCATCCTTATACATATCCACCTTAGTAAGTGTGTCTGCATTGTTGAATTGACTTCGTATGTATAAAACTAATTGCTGTGCCATTATCTTACTTGATTTACTTCATCGTGTGCTGACTGAAATTGTACTGTGTAATTTATTACCTTTTCGTTAACGTGAGTTTTGTATGCTAACTGCTTTGACTTTAAAACTACTGGTTCTATTTCTATTTTACTATCAAATAATGTTGGATTATCTCTCTGATATTGGGTTCGCCATTTTGTTATCCATATCTTTTGACTTAACATTAATTCTGTCATTGTAGAATTAAATTCTTCTGGAATAAAACCAGTATTTAAAGTATAAGATTTTCTTCCTTGCTCTCCAAATGTTACATATTGATGTGCATCTACATTATAACTAGGATCTGATCCTGCCTCACTTGTAGGTATGTTTAACAAATTTCTTTTGAATGTATCTCCATTAACTGTGATCTCTGACTTATCTGATCCAGTAAACCATAAGTCTTCTAACACACCAAATGAGTTAATAAAAGTTACCTTGTAAGGCATAAACTTATCTTTAGGTATATAATTAACCTTAATGTATTTTGTTACACCTAGACCTAGTAATACCCTATATGACATCCAAGTTGTTGCTTGTTTATTTTCTGGACACCAGAATTCATCCCTTTGATTAGTATTACCAACTGGTGCTTTGTTTTCTATAACTGGTGGTGGTGTTGAATCCCAAGTATCTTCTACTAAATCATCCCATTGTTTTTGTGTTTTCGGATCAAAATATGGCTGTGTTGTTAATGGTATATTATCTGCATATTGAATATACTGGTCTGAACTTGTACCATCGTTTGAAAGAATTACTTGTTTAAATTCTGTATTTGAATCTGGAATTACTCCATTGTAAAACTTAACATATATACTGTCACCTGATCCTACAATAGCAGGAAACTGTATTGGCTCTGATTCTGGAACAAACATTTCTGACCAACTTCCGTAAGGTGGTGTTATTGTACTAGCATTTCCTCTAAAAATTGGCTGATTAGAATGAGCATAAGCAGCAGGAACATATGGATCAACATTAGATGGTTGTGATTCTGTTTTAAATTTAGGATTAACTCCATTATTAAAAAATCCAAATCCTTTTGAAAATACATAATTCTCTGGCAATTCAACTACTGATCCTATTTGTACATTTGCTGCATCATAGAAAATAGTACTTGCAAATAAATAATAACAATCTGTCGAATATGTACCATCGTAAGTAACTTCTAGATAATCATTTACCAATTGTGCTAAATCTAAAACTATAAGGTTTGATCCTCCTAATGGTGTCTTTACAAAAGTGTATTTTGGAGTTGCAGGAATATTGGCTTCTAAACCATTCCAAATAAAAACTTGTGTAGTTGTACTTGCTACTGTGCTAAGTGGAACTGATGGTTGTACTCTCCAATAAAACGGACTTCTTGATGGTCTAACTATATCACTCATTTCTTGTCTTTAAATAAAATTTCTACATATTCTTTTAGATCTTCTCCAAATGCCAATGCTATTTCTTGTTTCATATTCTTAGTATATTTTTCAAATGGTTTTGTCAAGAACAAACTAGGCTTTATACCATTATAAAAGATCCCTCTTGCTATCATCCATTGTACTGACTTTCTAGGAATAAATCTTCCTTTCTCATCTCTTGGTGCTATACCTCGTCTAACTATCCATTTATCTAGTGCCTTTGCAGGTGGCATCTTGGTTGTGTACTTGTATTTTGTGTCGTACTTTTTCTTAACCCCTGATACTCCCTTGTCTAAATACTCTCCATAAACATTCATCGTTATACCAGTTGTAACTACACCATTTTCATCTGTTGTATCTACTGGTTGTAATGAATCATTTAAACTACCACTTGCATTGTGGCTTCCATATTTACCACCCCTTTCTAGGTTCTTCTTTGCTTCCTTAATAATTAGATCCCTAATAATACCTATTGCTAGGTTTGTATTTTCTAGGTTTATGCCTGACATACATCAATATTATTTTGTACAAATACATCAAATGTATATGCCCATCCTGCTAGATCGTTTTCAAATCTGTCGTGAAATGGCTCACAAGTTCCATCTCCTATTAATTCAAACAGATCCGTTCTCATATCAAATCTAGCCATAGACTGATTCAATAGATTAACCACCTTTAACTGCGTGTTTAAGACATCTTGTTCATTATCTAGACCATACATTAAAATATCAAATTCTGTTGCATCTGGGTTATCTTTCGATTGCCATACTACATCCATAGCCAATACTGTAATATTGAACTGTATTGTGCCTCTCTGTAATACAGCCGAATTAACCATTATGTGCGACAATGGAAACATATCTTGTTTGTTTAGGTCTACTTGTGTTATATCCCCATAGGTAACTGTGTGAACATCTGGACTACCAAGTAAAAAGTCTTTTAGTTTTTCAGTAACTCTGTAAAATGCTGATGCTCCTGCGTTTGACATTATCTTCTAGATTTATTTTTATTCATTTTATTTTGCATTTCTTGTCTTTCTATATCTGATTTTTCTTTGTCAAAACATAATGCCAACAAGCAAGTGTGTACATTTAATTTTGTGATATTTTCAATTCGTTCAACAGATCCTCCAGAGAGGTGGTAAACTGAACTATACCATCCCCATTTTCTGTTAAACCCTGCTTTAAGGTCGAAGCCATCTCCTGATCCTCCTCCAAATACTTCGTCATAGTTTTCGACAATTCGATCCCTAAAGTGTAAAAAAAAACAATAGAATGGAATACTGCATCCATAGGCATCTGCTTCATTATTTCGTGAAACGTATCTCCATCGTAGTCTTTTAAGGAATATAAGTTTTCTTTCTTCTTGTCTACTGGTCTGTAAAGTACCGACATTGCCTTGTGCATTTTATCCCAATCTCCTAAAAAATTATCTAGATCAATATATTCTCCGAATGTCATATCATCTAACTTAGGTATAAAACCAAATTCTGTATCTCCCATTGTGAAGGTTCTAACAAGATCCCCCTTTTCATTTAATACATCTGATACAATACCTACTATTCTTCTAACTTCCGATACTGGAAACTGCAATGCCACCTTGTATGGAACATTACAAAAAATTTCTAATATTTTTAAACTAAGGAAGGTTTCCTTTTGATCCCCTTCTTCTGCTGCTGCTAGGACTTTGATATAGCGTTGATACTGCTCTAATTTAATTTCAGATAGGTTTGAGGGTACTGTGATTTTAATATCCATTTAAAAGGCTTTATATTAATATAACGTTTTATTTACTACAATTCTAATATACTAGACATAAAAAAGGGCAACCACATTCTGACTACCCTTTAATCAATTTTGTAAACCTAATAGTTTACCTTTTTATATATTTGTAAACCTAATAGTTTACTTATATCATACTTGCTTCAAAACAAGTTCCAGAACAAACACCTTTGTCGGTGTCCATTGGAGTTCCACATTCGGAGCATTCAAACTCCTTTTGTTCGTGAGGGTTTAAACAATCATACCAGTCCATTATACACATTCTTTAATTGAATCTTCTAATCTTTCTTGCAGGTATTCCTGATGTTCTGCGTGTCCTCTGCGAACCATAGTAACCCAACTGCTAAGATCTCTATGCAAGTTTACTATATCAAAAACTATTGTGCCTTGTGGATGTTCTACATAAAGTTCTCCATCCGATTGGTGCAATGAATGTGTTTCTCCTACATACACACTTTGTGCATCTCTTTTAAGTTTGCAGATCTCTGCTTCGTAATAATCTGTTAATTGTGCTTTCGTCATATCGTTCCTTTTTTAGTTTTTAACTGTCAGATTTGTCAACTTTTCTTGCAGTTCTTTTGTTATGCTGTACTTGTCTGTTAATGTTTTCATCTTGGTTGCTATATCCCCACCTTTAGCCAACCATTCAATTGTTTTTTGGAATTGTGGATGCTGTTCTGTAAAGGATGCTTTAACTGCGATGTTTTTAGTTGTCTTGTGATTGTTTGTTGCATCACTATCTAGTGTATCGTCAAGTAGAAATAAATTTCCGAGTGCATATTTTTTACCATAACTAGATGCTGCACCAAATTGCTGTGGTTTTTGCATACCCTTAGAATTAAGATCAATTGCTACAATTGCTATTGCTGATACTGATTTACTAGCATCTTGCGAATCCACCAACGTTGCTATTGATTTCATTATTGGTAGACCACCTTCGGTTGAAAGTAGTTCTTCATTGATCAACAACGAACATTGAAGTTCTGCTAACATAGGTTTAACTGCTTCGAGGATGTCTTCGGCTGCACGATACTTATACTTGCCAAATGAATTTGTACGTTTTTTTGGTGCTTTAAGTGTTGTCTGAATTACAGATAACTTTTGCGTAATGTTCTGTCTTACTTGTGTTTTCATTATTGGATATTTATTAAAATTGATTTTGCGATTTCAAGTTTTTTGTAAAGTTCAACTTGTGTAAAGATGTCAGAATGTAGTGCTGCGTGTTGCAACTGGATTTCTAACGTTTTGATTTCTGCATTAAGCGTGTCGATTTGTGTAGTCATTGTCTTAGTTTTTTTGTTCATATAAATATACGAAAAATTAATTGATCCTGAAAATAGAATAGGTTAAACCTCCAAAACATCCTTCAAGTTCCTCCCCATCATAGTGAGCAAACATTCCACCATAACCATCTGATATTCTGATGTCTTCTGCTGTTGCTTCGTAGTTTACTACAATCCAATCAGGTATTCTGTATTCATCATTAATCATTTCTTCAACCATTGCTGAATGGATGTCTTCTATAACAAGATCGTTAATAAATCTAAAGTCCATACCATCAATTGTCATTTCAAAATCATCTTCATCTTCTAGGTAGTCTTTTAAGTCTTGTCTTTCTTCTTTGTCTAGGCTAAGATTATTATCTTCTAACCAAATTTTAATGTCTTTCTTTGTTCCCATCTTGCTAATATTTAAAGTTGTCCTCCTTTTGGAGTTTCGTTAATTTTTCAGTTATCTTAGTTGTGGCTGCTGCTAACGATATAATTCTACCGAATTTTGCTTCCCATTGTACTTCTTGCTTTGCCAATAAGGCTACGATTTTTGGATTCATAATTTTTTTTTAAACTGTTTCTATTTCTACTGCTTCAAATACAAAGATCCCATTATCTCCAGAAAAGATAATTTCGTCTTGTTGAATTCTAATTTTACCACCTTCGTGCATTTCGATATCCCAAAAAATTTGGTTGTGTTTTTCTTCTAACCAAGACCATAGATTTGATTCTACGTTTTCATTGTCTAAGTCTACTGCTACTAAAATGTTTTGTCTTCCTGATGTCGATTGAAATAATGTCATAATACTTGTTTTTTTTTTAAGATTAAAAATGTGATAAACGTTCAGATTTAAGATCGATTGTGAATTGTACTAACTCACTATAAAATTTTTGATCCTTGATTTTTCGTTCTGCAATTTCCTCCGATGTAAACCAAATAGCACATTTCAAGAATTCTAAAAATTGTTTTTGATTTGATAAAGGTGTCGCAGTTTTTTTACAAGGATTTGAATTAAATACCTCCTGCAATTCAGAAATTTTAGATTTTGTGTTCGAAATTTTAACCAAGATCTCTGATTTTGTGTGTGATTGACCGAATTTTAATTCCTTATTAACGTTTTTCATTATATATGTTTGTTTGTTATGATGTAAACGTACAAATGATTATTGAGTTATCAACATTTATTAATAATTATTTTTATCTGACTGCGTATTTTCCGTAGTTAGGTCGGCTTAATGACATTACAATTCCATAGCGAAGGGCATCTAGCGAATGATTATTCTTATCTTCTGGCTTATTTGTTAACGATCCATTCTTGTCTTCTACATACTTGTAGTTTCTCATCTCTTTGATCACATTTGTACTGGTTTCTAAGACATAAAGTTTATACCTTCTAAGCATATCAATACCTAGATTTATTTCTCCCTTCTTGGTCGATTTGGTATTCCATCCCATTCTATGAATTTCTTCAACTGATTTCGGTTCTGCACTATCACACCAAACTGGATCTCTCCGATCTAAGCCTAGTTTTTCGAATTCCTTACCAATATCTTGATTTGTCATACCAGTTCTAAAGATTAATTCTTTGATGTATAATGATTCATCCTGAATAAAAACCTGCACCATAGCGGTAGGATCATTTGAGAAACCAAAATCTAGTCCAAAACATAGAAACTTAGCATTGTCTGGAATGTGGCTACAAGTTTGATGGTCAAAGATTAGACTTCTGCTTTGTCCTCTTTCTCCCAAACCATAGATCCTCCAGTAGTTTTCATCGGTGTGTTTTAATCGTTCGATTTCTTCTACAATAGTTTCTGACAAAAAAGGATTATCTAAATAGGTTGTTTGATAAAAACTTGCATCCTCTCTTGGCATTACCTTATCATAGATCCAATGAAATTCCTCCGAAGGATTAAAATCCATTATTGCTTTTTCGTTTGTCCTGAATATTAATTGCTGCCAATCTTCAAAGTTTAATTCGTTTGCTTCGTTTATAAACAGCAAATCTCTCTTTCTTCCTCTAATTTTTTGAGGCTGATCCAAAGAAATAAATTCTATTAGGTTATCATTCAAGTTGTAAGTATTTTCTGACTTCTGATGAAAATCTTCATTATACAAATTGTGATCCCCTAAGATGCTAAAAAAGTCACGCATAACAGTACCTCTAACAGCAGGAAAGGATTTTCTAACAATCGTTACAGTTTTCTTCGAGTTAAATTTACAATAGTAAAAAATAATATACAGCAAGATATTGTAGGTCTTACCTGACCTTGTACCTCCCTGATGAATGATTATTTTATTATCATCATCTGTAAGTGTTCTAAAGACTTTATTCGTTAGTACTTCCTTCTTCAATGTGTTTTATATCAAGAGTGTTATCTATAATTTTTACCTCAAATAATGGAGTTCCTTCGGTGGATGTTATTTCTTGTCGTTCAATATATCCTCTCGATTTACCTTTCGTTTTCAGGAAGAAGATCAACTCTGCTGTCGATCCCTCCCTTACTTTCTTAAACAATACAGTTTCTGCAAAATCTAACAATTCTTCTTGAACATTCTGAACCTCTGTTTTGAAATTTTCATCATCCCTTCCCCATTGATAAAATGTTTGCCTACTAATTCCTACTTTCTTGCAACAAACAGAAATATTAGCCAGACTGCTCATAAAATTATCTATAAACAATTGTTTTTTTTCTGCTGTTCTTGGTTGCTGATTAATTTCCATCTTCATCGAATAAATTTTTTGGTACTTTTGGTTTGAATTCATCCATTTCTGTCAACATAACCCTATCTAGTAATTCTGCCTCTCCTTGAACGTTTCCATTGTTATTAATTAATGCCGAAGATTCATAGAAATGTACAATACCTTTTCTACCACCTCTGCCCATTTTTCTACCCTTTCTAGTGTGCATATCGTATGCGAATTCAGGTACTTCCAAATGATTTTTGTCGTGATTCATAAATTTTTCACACAAGATCATATCGATGTATCTTGATTTTTTACACCTAGCCAACATAACTACTGCTTGGGTAAAGTGTAGTTTTTCAGGACTGTGTTTGTCTTTTTTCTTTGCAAGTTGTGTGTAGATTTGGTAAAGCGAGAAGATCTGCCCTGCCATCTGTGGTTCTGCTAAACCTACATCTTCCGATGCAATGATCAACATCCGTTTCCAAACATACTCTTTGTAGTTTGAGTTCCATAATTCAATCGCCCAGTATAAGGATTCTTCTTCCATACACCTACGAATTGATTTTTGAAAAGATGAAGATACCTCGAAAAAATCGTAACCTTTTTTGGTTAACATTTGAAAATCATTTGCCATTTTGTCTTTTGTTTTAAAGTTTACACAAATGTACAATTTTATATTGAAATATCAAAAAGGAATTTTTAAAGTTCTCATATATTCGTGCTTTCTTGTTGCAAGTACTGTATCTTTTTTAAGATTAATAATTTCTCCATATTTTTTTCTTAACTGGAGTGTGTCATTTTTTTCTACTTCTTTCGTTCTGTAAGATGCACAACCACCTACATTTCCAAAGGTATCTGTTCCAACTACTGCAAATCTTGTATCTATAAAGCAATGTCTGTGATGGTAGGCATTTAACGCACAAATTTGGTAGTCTTCTACTACTTGCATATCGGTATCGTAATATAGTTTAGATCCCTCCAACATACCAATAGTTCCACCAACATAACCAGTTCGTTTGATTGGAGTGTGTTCTTGATATTGTGCAGGACTAGGGTTCTTATTTAATCCGAACAAATAACATCCCATTATTTTTGCTACATTACCTAACCATTGTACCATTTCATATGCTTCGTCTGGTAACATTTTAGCATCCTCTCCTACTTCTGTGTATAACCTAAAGAATGATTTAATATCATCATCTACCATTAGTACATTAGGGTACTGTTCATAGATCCATTGTCGCTTTGCTGTTAATCCAACAACTTCATCAGGATGTCCGATTATTTCTACATCAGGGTGTGCTGTTTCATATTCTTCCTTTTGAGAGTTTGGTACACAAATCTTAGCATTATCTATTGCCTTCAATGTTGGTACTCTACCTGCCCTTTTATGTGATGGAATTATAACTTCTATTTTGATGCCCATAATTTCTGAAAGTCTTTAACATTAATAACCATTGCTTTGCCCATATGCGAATTTTTATAAGACTGTGCCTTTCCGATCTCCAAAACAGTTTCTAAATAGGTTGTGTCTATATCATTGTCACTTGTAATAATTACACAAGAATATTTTTCGCTAAACTTTGGTATAACTGGCATCTCTGCATTACTATCATCGTACTTTTGAAATTCTTCCTCGAATTCATCCAAGAACATTCCTAATTCTGCCTCCTTAAATCCTACATCTAACAGAAATTCCTTATCGAAATGATTTGCCAACATATCGAAATCAAACTCCCCAGTATTTTTATTTAGCCTTACATTTAATTCTTTCTCTCTTTCTAATTCAAGATCCAATTCAACACAAGGGATCTCTTTAAACCCTAAGTCTTTTGCTATTCTAAACCTTTGGTGTCCTCCAATAATTACACCTTCTCTGCCTTTGTGAGTATTGATCACTATTGGTTCTGCAAATCCGAATCTTTCTATGCTGTCCTTTATTTGAAAGTATTGCTCTTTCTTTAGTTGACGAGGATTGTATTCTGCTCTTTTAAGATCTGTTACTCGATAATTTACTACTTTCATATATGTTTATTTAATTTATTTTTAATACTTGAACCTTCGTGCATTAAACCATCTAGTACTGACATATACCCTACAAAGTTAGTAGAGTATTGCTTGTATTCTTGCTGCACATATTCGTGATGGTATATTTGTATTCCGTTTCTTTCAAATTCTGTTTCGTTTAAGTAATCCTTTCCTGAAATTCCTGCTATGTAAACTTTTGCATTTGTCTTCATACATAATTCTAACACCATTTCATCTTTAGAGTGTTGAAGATCCAAACTGCTTGACATTATCTGTTCAACTTTTATATCTAAAGCATTTAGGTAAAAATCTAAAATCCTCAAATTGTATGTCTTTAAGTGATCATCTTCACTAATCAGCAACTTCTCTAAATCTGGATAAAACTGGTCAAAAAATTTTGCCTTACTGTATGCTTGTTTGATTGTCTTAATCATTTTACTTTTCCAGTTAAGATCATTTCTTATTTTTATTTTATTAATTGGAGTGCCTAAACTATATTTTTCTACTGGAATTGTGATCCACTTCTGACCATCTTTGCCTAAAATTTGATTTCTATTTTGAAAGTAGTTTTTTCTATATGCAACAGAATCTAATATTACTAACTTATCTGCTTTACAGATCTTATCGAAATATCCTAGATAGGACATAAATTCTGGCTGATGTGCTGTAACTATCATTTCGTTATTTTTCTAACAATATAAAATTTTTCTGCATATTCTACTCCACATTCCATCCCCCTCATTCTTGCTAAAGTAACTATGCTTTTTTTGTTTAACGGAGCAGGAGATCGTTTTATTTGTGATGTGTTTGTTAAAAATCCTTCCATTTTTTGTGTTATCGTGTCCGTTATATCAACGTACCAAGCACCTCCCTCGATCCCTGAATTTACGAAAGGATATTCATACATTGCCACCATCGGAACTGGAACTACATCCTGCCTTAATCTAATTGCTGCCATACAACAATCGTGTATTTTTTGGTGGTCTTGATGGTGTGATCTATAAGGTATGAACAATTCGTCATAATGATTAACTTCTAACAAGTTATCAATATAGGCTATCAAATCTGCACTAGGCATTAGATCATTTCTACCATCTTTATCATCATACAAAGTAAAAGTGTTATTTACTCCTACAATCTTCTTCATTTTGTTGTGTTCATACAACCTTTCTAAAGTAAAATTTACCAACAGAACATCTGCTTCGATATTATCTTTAGCCATATAACCACCTACACCTAAAACTTCATCGTCAATATGTGGAGAAACTACTAGAATTTTTTTCATTAGTTTGCTATTAAATTTCTATCTACTTTTTCGATAGGGTTTTGTTCCATTTCGTAAATAACATCTTCATACATAACTCGTACTTGAAGATAAATTTCGTCTATATTTTCAGCAGTCAACAATGGTGTTTTATCAATGATATATTTTGATTGTAAACCTTGATCCATAAGACCAGTTTCTCCTAAAACATCGTTTAAATTTCTAGATAAAGATGGATTAAATTTAACTGTCATATCCCAATCGTTTAAATGATGGATTACTGTTGCGTGATTCATAGGCTTTCCGTTTTCTTTAAACCATTCTGCAATACCTGATTTTGTCATTCCCAAATACTTATAAAAAACAAACATTAATAATGCTCTTGCTTCTACATATTCCCTTACCCTAGTCTGTTTAAATATATCTAGTTTTGTGATCGCCATTAACCTACTGGCTATTGATTCCTGCATCCTCATTATAACTCTCCTTTTATGTAATAATTATCTAATCCTTCCGAGATCTCTGTACCATTCCAATCTTTACCCTCGATGTACTCCTTGTAGGTAGCAATTGCCCTTGTTACTTTTTCTTTTCCTGCCTCGTAAAATTCCTCACTTATTCTATACTCTCCAATATCTAGACTTCCTTTATCTACTACTAGAAATACAAACTCCAAAAAATGTTTGTCAAATAACTCACAATACAAATATGCTTGTACATCATATCCATATTTTTTAGCACTATACGGAAATGCCTTAATGTCTGTCGTTGTTTTTATATCACAAATAATATTTGCTCCAAGTATATCTGCTTTACCTCTAAATGGCATACCTTGAACATAACCAATTGCAGGTACTTCAAATTCTGCATCTCCTAAAAGTTCTAGTGATTTTTCGTTTCTAAGAACAGCATCAGCAACTCTTTCAGCATCTCGTTTTTCTTTGGCTGTATAAACCATTCCGTATTCTTCAACTGCTTCCTTGTATGCTTTTGTGTTTTTACTAACTACATCTACAAAATGTATGTTCTCGAATTTTTCAGGTTCTAAAATTAAGGTGTGAAGTAACCTTCCATCTCTCATTGGCTGCGATTCCTTATTGCCTCCGTATTTAGTTATACCATAATACTTCTTAGGGCTATCTAGGAGCAGTTTTAAGGAACTTGAAGACAAAGCAAGTGTATTTAGTTCTCCGTAATAAAATTCATCGTTATACATCCTTGTTAACAATGGTTCTTTTTCGTAATCTTGTCCGTTTAATAGTTTTATCGTGTTCATTCTTTATTTGGTTTAAATAATATTAATAAAAGTAATACTGCTATGAGTAATGAAATATCGTATGTCATACTATTTCTTTTTGATATGCTTTGCTAAATTTTAATTCTACTAGATCCCAATCCGAAACCTCCTTATGACTAAATAGCCACCATTCTGCCATTTGACATTCTAGATCATCCGAATCTGGTCTAATAAATAAATAGTGACTTGTATTCTTGTCTTTTAAGTGAGCCTTTTCATTTACTCTAACATTTGATCCGTAAGCGTTAATTCCCTTAACATCAATTCTCATATCGTTAACTTTAATATCACAATCCTTGATTGGATCTACACCTAGCATCTGTGTAGCATCGTACTTGTATCTGTGTGACCAGAAAAAATATTGTGCTATCATTTCTGCTTTACATCCCAATTGACTAACTCTTAGATTTGGTCTAGCATATTTTGGAAACTTTTCTGCTGT
>JGI24539J26755_10000013_pt1 | contig 70358 bp, 55 predicted proteins | sample NorSeaMetagenome_2_FD_26755 | JGI IMG/M metagenome (IMG submission 26755) | reverse complement strand
AAGGTCCTTCTAGACCTAAGAGTCGGATTTGTCGAGTTCCGGTTACTGCATCCGTAAAAGAAGCGGAGATGGAAGCGTTCGTTTCGAAACTTTCGCTGAGGTCACAACAAGCGGCCTTACGAAGCTCAACTTCAGAAATCAACTCTTTTGAAAGCACTGATTTTTTGGAGAGTCGTATTCCGGGGTCTCTATCTATTTCAACTTCATCCAGTGTTTCAAACATCTGAATACTCGATGTGTCGACCTGACCGAAAGTCGAAAAGGCCAGCAAAAGTGCTAAGCCTAAGTATTTTAAATGAGTGTTCATCTAAAGCTCTTGTTCGCTCTCGTCAGATGAATCCTTGACGCTCGTTTCATTAGGGGTACATAAAGGCTCACCCAAACCGTGCTTAGCCCTTTGATCCGGATCTCTGAAACGACAACAACCGTGTACATTAGCGTACTGTTTGTCAGATGCAGGNTGATTTTTTACNTCGTGNCCNNCTTCATTAATAGCTGCAATTATGGCTGCTTCATCTACTTTAGAACTGTTGTATATCAGTTCCAAAAGGTGCGTTTCTTGACTCCAGTCGGCCTTTTTTACGCCTTGAATGTAGGCCGCGTTTTCGATCCGCTTTTCGCACATTCCACAAAGACCGTCTACCTCTATAGACGTGGTGTTGAATTTTGACTGCCCATTAAGGCCAATTGCGCTTAAAAGCGCTAATGAGAATATAAGTGATTTCATGATACTGCTGTTAATTACGATTGATTTTCATTGGCAAACTGGACCAATGATCAAGCGTAAAATAGCAGTTTTCGATATTTCAAATAGATCGGTGGACCGTTGTCAAAAACCAGGAGCGGCGAACTGTAAAAAGATTTAGCGCCTCCCATGTACTGTGTAGCGGCAGCTGTTCTTAACAGATCAAAATTGACGCTTTTGTCAAATTCAAAATTAGTTAGGGTTTCGTCCAATTCTGTAAACGTTGTTTCACAACAATCTTCAGAATCTAAAGACTTTTCAGTTGAATTGCATGAAGTCGTCTGTGGAGCATGACAACATACAGGCGCTTCTGTAATGGCCAAATGTTCGTCGTGTGCTACACTTAGATGAACACTTTCTTCGTGCTGGCAAAAATGCAAATAACTCACTGCACCCGTCGAGACAAGGGTGTAAAACAATGTGAATACCAGGATGATGAGCTTCCGCATGAAGACAAATTTAACCAATACCTTTGAGGTACAATAGTTATACCATGCGAAAAGTAATGATGTTAGGCTCTGGAGAGCTGGGAAAAGAGGTGGTGATCTCCCTAAAAAGAATGGGCTGTACGGTGGTTGCATGTGATGCCTATGAAGGCGCTCCTGCGATGCAAGTTGCGGATGCATTTGAAGTCTTTTCTATGCTCGATGGAGCTGCGCTCGAACGTGCGGTCCTCAAACACCAGCCGGATATCATTGTGCCTGAAGTGGAAAGTATTCGTACGGATAAACTTTACGCGTTTGAAGCATCTGGTATTCAAGTAACGCCATCGGCAAAAGCGGCAAATTTCACTATGAATCGCAAGCTTATTCGTGATTTGGCAGCACAGGAATTGGGCTTAAAAACGGCTCCTTACGCTTATGCTACCAACATGGAAGAGTTTACTGCAGCGGTAGATGAAATTGGCCTTCCCTGTGTGGTTAAACCCTTAATGTCAAGCTCTGGAAAGGGCCAAAGTGTGGTAAAAGAGGTTTCACAGCTCGAAACTGCTTTTCAGTACGCTATGGAGGGCTCGCGTGGTGATTTGAAAGAAATTATAGTCGAAGGTTTTATTGACTTCCATACGGAAATCACCTTGCTGACCGTTACTCAGAAATCTGGTGAAACACTATTTTGCACACCCATCGGGCACCGCCAAGAGCGGGGGGACTATCAAGAAAGTTGGCAACCATGCGCTATGGAATCATCGCAACTCGACGAAGCACAATCGATGGCGAAGAAAGTGACCCAAGCTTTGGGTGGCTATGGAATCTGGGGGATTGAATTCTTCTTAGCTCACGATGCAGTTTATTTTTCAGAATTGAGTCCTAGACCTCACGATACAGGAATGGTAACGTTGGCGGGCAATCAAAACTTCAATGAGTTTGAATTACATGCAAGAGCGTTATTAGGTTTGAACATACCCAAGATCGAATTGCGTTACCCAGCTGTGAGTGCTGTGGTATTGGCTGAAAAGGAAGGGAAACCTATTTACAGAGGAATGGAAAAAGCCAGCTTTGAGCCGCAGTCGGATGTTAAATTATTCGGAAAGCCAACAACGCGTCCTTATCGAAGAATGGGTGTGGTGTTAACCTATGATCGATTAGAAAAAGAGACGATGGAAGAACTCCGCGAACGTGCAGCTCGAATTGCGAGCGGTATTACAGTGCATTAATTTTCGCTCGTATGGGTTCGGTAAATGCATCTACGATGTCACGATCGAGCGATCCTAGCGTTTGTCCCTCTAGTTTGTGGTAGCGCAGTCCGTGTTTAAATGCGTTGACCAGGTTTGGATTCGTGCTCTTCATATAATTTATGGAACCATAAGAGAAAAGCACCTCGCTATAATTAGGGCCAATTTCAATGAGCGCCCCGTCACTTAACGTCAAGTAATGACACAAGACCATCTGATAAGCGGCGCCTGTATTGGATTTTTCATTCAAAATATTCCGCTCTAATACATCAACAACATTTAACAATTCTTCTTTTAACTGTGCTAAAAGGCGTTTGGAAATTCGTCCTGAGGCTTCAGTATAACTGATTTGTCCTATGATATTGTCAAATGCACTGGCCGTCCAGAACTCTGTTGTTTTGATGCCCTGACTTAGTTTAGTCAATTCGGCGCCTTTTTGAATCAATTCAGATGGGATTTCCGAAGGGTCAAAACGTTGGTGTCGGCGTAAGTTCTCCATTACCCACAAGTAGTACCTAAATGCACTGAGCGTCGGCTGATCCATATAGCGATAGAGTGGTAGTTCTTTCGCCGTAAAGTAGAGTTGTGCATCGGGTTGTTGAACAGCCAGCTCCAGGTTTTTACGTGTATTCTCAAGATAAAAATCAATATCGCTGTATTGCATAATGGGCGGCATTGTTGTGCAAACCACGATTTGCGCATTTTCCTCCGTATTGATTCTTAATGCATCAATACTCAATGAGAAGTGGTTCGCTAATTTAACGAGCTCATCTGCCGTCAAAGGCGTTGAACCCGTGCGCTTGCGATAAAGTGAAGCACGTGAACATCCTAATACTCCCATGAGATCTTGGGTGATTTTCGATTTACCTTTAGTCGAGCCGAAAATCTCTTCAAACAATTGAACTTGGAACTCGTTGGGTGTAAACATGGTTTTTGACTTAACCCCTAATATCGCATATTTTAATTAGATGCAGACCACCGCTGAAAATGTAATTGCAGGCAAACTACCTGGAAGATTAATCGAGCTTGAAGATGGATTCCTTTTTCCATTAACTCAGCCTCTAGTGCATCGTAGTTCAGGGCAATATACCCGTCAAAGAAGACTGGCTGTTTTGAACCGCTGGATTCGTAAAGGAATCCTACAAGTGATTGGAAGTCCATGGCTACCAGGTTTCTGGATTTTAAGTCCAGAGCAATCCGATCGTGCGCTCGTCGCCATTAAAAAGATGCGTTTGCCTGTCAAACTGCTTTTGTCTGTGTCTAGTGCGTCCATGAATGAAAACAAAAATTGGTTTTCCTTCAAAGCAGATCCCATGATGTCAGTCGAAGTTCGATGGAATTCTTTTGAGTCCTATACCCAGGAGATGAAAAAAAAATATAGGGCACGTTTGAAAAAAGTGATGAAGTCGAATATGGCTTTAGAAGAACGCATACTAATGCCGGACGAAGATGATTTTTCAACCGCAGCACAATTATTAACCACAACGCTTACGGATAAAGTAGTAGCAATGCCTGAAAATTTAGGATGGCTTTTAGAGCTGTATCAAGCAGGCTTTGGTTCGTCCTTTAAGATACATGGCTTTTTTCTTGAAGATCGATTGATTGGATTTTTATCTATCGTTGAAGACGGTACACTTTTGCGTGCCATGCACTTTGGTTCTTCGGATAGTTCACCTAATGATTTCTATAGTTATGCCATGTTTTATGTCATTCGATTGGGTATTGAAGGCGGACATCAAAAAGTGAGTTTGGGAAGAACGGCCACTGAAATTAAAAGTTCCTATGGAGCAGAACCAGAGGAGAATTATTTTTCCTTCTACTCAGAAAATTGGTTTTTTAGGGGATTGTTAAAATTGGCTCAAAAACGTTACCAGCCTAAATCTTACATCTTACGTAGACCATTTAAATAAAAATGTTTTGGTAGTTCAGCACATTTCTTAGATTACGGCCTTATTAAAAAGTTGATTAAAATGGTGACAAAAGAACAAGTGTTAAAAGTCCAACAGCAGTGGGGGGACGGAGTAGTTAAAATCGGATCATTAAAAGACAAAAGGGCAGAATGCGAGGCATTTGCAAGTAGTTTTCTTAATGACCGCTACGCTTTTGGGTTAGGAGTGGTTTTATTTAAGCCTACAAAATGTGAAATAGAACAATTTAGACCTTTAAAAGAAGAAGCGTTGTCCTATTTTATTGCAGGTGATAATAGAAAATGTATTGAAGATAAAGGTTTCGCTATACAACCCTGGACAAAGGTGCGTTTTGAAAATACAGGAATAATCTTGGAAGAAAATAGAGCATTAGCCATGGGAAATTATTTCTTTACAGATACCGACGGTAACGATGCGAAAGTCGAATACACGTTTGGATATAGGTTAGTCGATGGGGAGTTGAAAATTGATCTGCACCACTCATCGTTCCCGTTTACACACTAAAATAGCAATCATTAATGTGCTATTCTAAGTAATAATGGTATTTGCCATTCTTGAGCTTTCGGAGTAGTTACCTTATTAATCTCTGAAGGAACGAATAATCAAAAAAGCGAAATCAATGGCTGATACCCTTCGAATGGAAAATGAATACGGCGCCTTTACTGTAAGAAGTAAAGGCGCTTCTTTATTGGCGCTAAAAATTAAAGGTCATGAGCTACTTCATGACTTTAAGCACAACGCAGGGGATTGGGCTGCAGGAGCTGTGCTGTTTCCATTTCCCGTACGTATGGCTTCAGGAACGATCATGGAGCACAACGGACAAGAGTTTCATTGGCCAATCAATGATGAAAAACATCACGCAGCATTGCATGGATTCACTGTCAATCAAACGTTTGATGTCCAACTTAATTCTAATGGCGTATGCTGCCGTTATAAGTATGATGGTCATTATGAGTTCTATCCTTTTCCTTGCGATTTAGAAATACACTATGCACTCGGTGCGGAAGGATTTTCGTTTAAAGCGATTGTTAGAAATACAGGTACACAAGTATTACCTTTTCATATTGGTTGGCATCCATATTTCAAGGTACAGCGAAACTGGGGATTAACCCCAGAACCTACCGTACGTTTGATCAAAAATGAATTTAGTTATCCCGGCGAGGAAATTCCATATGCCGGTCATGAATGGGCAGAAGAAGTAGACGGGGCGTTTTTCTATAGTGATAATCCTCGCATCCGTAATGATGAGTATACTCTTGAAATAAAAAAACTAGCTCCTATAGTGCAGATTTTTCGGCCTGCCAATGCACCTTTTATTGCTGTTGAGCCGGTCACGGGACTGGGGCACCCAGATTTTCCATGGATCGAGGTGCCACCCGGACAATACCGCGAAATTAGAACCGCTATTACTCTTGTATAAGGGATTGCATTCAAATAAATGAGCACTTTGCTAAGTTCGATAAAAAGCCCTCGTCTCTTTAGTGACTCATTAGTTTAGTCATCTTTTGAAGCTAATTGGTCCTGCAGTTCCTCCAAACTAACGCCCTTAGTTTCTGGCATCATGAAATGTGTGAAGAGCAGTTGCAACAGCATGAAAACGGCGAAAAATCCAAAAATAATCCAGCCAGGGAATGCTTCGAGGACAACTTCACCGAGCATCGTTATTAAAGCAGCGAATACCCAGTGGGTTCCGGTGCCCCATGCTTGGCCTGCTGCTCTTACGCTGTTCGGAAAAATCTCAGAGATAAAAACCCATATGACTGCACCTTGCCCAACAGCGTGAGAGGCAATGAAGGTGAGGATAAAGAAGAGGTTGAATTCAGCTGAAGCCCCTGTTTTGAAACCATAGGCCACCATAAGTAATGAAATAATATAGCCCACAGAACCTATGTACATGAGTGATTTGCGTCCCATACGATCAATAAGATAAAGTCCTACAAAAGTGAAAAGCAGGTTGGTACCTCCGATTGAAATGGAAGAGAGTAGGGAGTCTGAAGCTGCGAACCCCGCATTTTCTAATATGACGGGCGCATAGTAGAGAATGAAATTGATTCCGCTTAATTGGTTGAAAAACGCAAGAAGAAAAGCCAATTGTAATGGCTTCTTGAATTTGCTATTGAACACACTGTCTTTGACTGAATTGCCTGTAGTGTGGCTCTTTATTGCGGTTAATTCACTCTTGGCCGCATCAGAGCTGTTTAAAATGCGTTCCAATATTCGTAACGCTTGCTCATCGTCACCTTTCGTAACGGCCAGCCATCGGGGAGATTGAGGAATGCCAAAGATTAGCGCGCAATAGAACGCGGCCGGCAGGGCTTCTACTCCGAGCATCCAACGCCAGTCGTTCGTTCCTCCAAATCCGTCGAGAAGATAATTAGAAAGGAATGCGATGAGAATTCCGAAGACGATGTTGAATTGGTATAACGCGACTAAACGCCCGCGATTTTTTGCGGAACTGATTTCGGAAATGTAAGTTGGAGCGGCCACAGTAGAAGCGCCAACACCGACACCACCCAAAAATCGGAAGAATGAAAAGAGATAAGGATCCGGAGCGAAAGCTGAACCGATTGCACTAATGAGGTACAATAATCCAACGGCAATCAGCGTTTTCTTGCGACCCCAAACTCGCGTAGGCACACCACCTCCGAGAGAACCCAAAACAGTTCCCCATAGCGCCATCGACATGATGAAAACGCCGTGAAACCAGGCTGAGGTTTGCCACAATTCCTTAATGGGGGCATTGGCACCGGAAATAACAACAGTGTCAAAGCCGAATAAAAATCCAGCCAGTGCGACGGTCAGCGACCAATTCCAAGTTTTGTTCATTACAGTGCATGTTAACTCNATGCAATGTAACGAAATTTGAGGGTGAGCTACGGACTTAGAATCCTTCAGAAAGTTGCAGCCATTCAGCCCACTTATTACCCAATTCGCTTTGTGTTTAAGCGTGTTGAATCAATGCTTTTGCAAAAGAGCTTGTGCGAAGGTTGACTTTGAGTAATTCCGTACCTATTAACCACAGTTATTAGTCATTATTTACGCAATGATTTGAGTGTCATGTCGATTAGGAATTGAACAATTTCTTGCCGCCCGCCGGAAGAATCCGAGAGTCGTGGAAGGTGTTCAGCAAAAAATTGTTGGCTTTGGGCAGCTTCTATTATAGTCGCGAAAAGGCTATGTGGATACGGGTAGTCCGGATTAATTTGTAAAGCGAGCTGACTTAGGGTCTCACAGATCTGTTTATACCCCAAGAAGTAGCCTTCTTTATTTTCCTGGTCTACATCTTTCGTAAGGTAGATCTTGGGGTATTCTGCGACTACTAGGCGCTGCAAAGCTCGCTCATCAACGTGAGGAATGCGTTCATCTTGTTCCATAGGAAGTACTAAAAGCTCTATAGCTCGCTTCAGTTTATCCTCGGGACTGTTTAGCAGCATGAATTCTTGTGCCATTTTCACCTCGAGCCAGCCCCAATACCAGTTGATTAGATAGGTTAGTAACTGATGCTTATTCTGAAAATAGCGGTACACTCCAGATTCTGTACTTGTGATTTCTCGAGCTACTTTTTTAAATGTCAAATTCTCGTAGCCTAGCTCATCCATTAATGCAATACTCTTCGATAATATGCGTTTTCCGAGCTCAGTTTCATCGGGATTTTTACTGTAAAGCTTTGCACTTATGGTGATGTTTAATGCATTCATAGTTAAAGATTAATCTTCTTAATAATTAATTGTTCTACACTGCAAAATAATAGTAAAACTCCTGTTTTTGCAAAATAAAATTCCACTGACTACAGAAAGCCTACATTTGTACTGCTGCGTTAAGTTAACAGCAGCCAAAAAAGAAAATATGACCTTTGATTCATTGGGGCTTAAGCCTCAAATCCTATCTGCCTTAAAAGAACAAGGCTATACACAACCTACACCTATTCAAGCCCAAAGCATTCCTGTCCTATTAGAGGGCTACGATTTACTCGGTACAGCTCAAACAGGCACGGGAAAGACGGCTGCATTTACAATACCAATTATAGAGCATTTGCTAAATGCTCCTTCAGAACGCAAACGGCGTATAAAAGCATTAGTAGTTACGCCAACGCGTGAATTGGCCTTGCAGGTCGCCGAAAATGCCAAGCGTTATTCTTCGGGAACCGCTCTTCGTAGCGCCGTGATTTTCGGTGGTGTTGGTGCAAATCCTCAAATTGATCAGCTCAAAAGAGGTGTTGATATTTTGGTGGCTACGCCAGGACGGCTATTAGATTTACAGGGTCAGGGATACATCGACCTACGAAACTTAACACATTTTGTATTGGATGAAGCCGATCAAATGTTGGATATGGGCTTCATTCATGATATAAAAAAGTTACTGCGTTTAATTCCTTCAAAACGCCAAAGTCTATTTTTCTCAGCCACCATGCCCAAGTCTATCATGGAGTTAAGTGGACAGATCCTAAAGCCTAATTACAAGCAAGTTCGTATCGCTGTTGAGAAACCAACCGCAGAGCGCGTCTCGCAATGTGTGTATTACGTAAGCAAGAGTGAAAAGCCGTCATTGCTTATTCAATTGCTTAAAGAAGAATTAGAAGGTAGTGTGTTAGTCTTTGGAAGAACGAAGCATGGTTGCGATAAAGTCGTTCGAATCCTTGATAAAAAAGGCGTAAGTGCAGCAGCTATACACGGTAATAAAAGTCAAAATGCCCGTCAAAAAGCATTGAAAGGTTTTAAAGAGGGAAAAGTTCGTGTATTGGTAGCAACTGATATTGCAGCTCGAGGTATTGACATTTCGGGACTAGAACATGTGGTAAATTATGAACTTCCCAATATCTCTGAAACCTATGTTCACCGCATTGGCCGTACAGGACGTGCTGAGGCTTCCGGTTCGTCAATATCATTTTGTGCCGCAGATGAACGAGGCTATCTCAAGGATATTGAAAAACTTATAAAAGCGAAAGTACCGTTGATTGAGGAGCATCCATTTACAGAAGGTGCAGCTGAGGAATGGTCAATCCCAGAAAACCGTATTCCGGCTAAACAAGGACAACGTTCACAACGCGGGAATCGTGGTCCCAAGCAGGGTGGTAGAAACTCCCGTTCAGGAGCACCTGCTCGCGGTAAGCGATCACCGAGTAGACGCTAATACTCGAGTAATTCCAATACTTTTTCTTCAAAACGAGCAGAAGTAAACTTCTTTATGGGAAACCCTAAAGGCCCTTTACCTGATTTGTGGATTAACTTATTCCAAAGAAACTGATCCGCGATGTGAGGAAGAATAAGCTGAGGTCTGTCAAATCGCAATGCACTATGCGTAGTGCCGGAGCCTCCATGGTGCACCACTGCACGAACGCGACTGAAAAGCCAATCGTAAGGAATGTCCTTGACTAGAAAGATGTTTTCGGGTAAAGGACTTTCTATTTCAATACCGCCCCAACTGGAGTTGATGAAAATAGGTAGATCGTGTTTCTTACTCAGTAGTATTAGGGTTTGACCTACTTCTTTAGGTTTTGCATTGATCATTGAACCAAATCCGACATACAAGGGATTCGGATGTTTTTCTATGAATCGTATTAAATCTTCTGAAGGCTCCCAATGCTTAGACTTATTGCGTTCACGAAAATCTGTAACCTTAACGTGTTCAGGCCAGTATTGAGGTTGCGGGAAGAGACGCTTTGAAATGGCGTATTCAACAGGTACGTTATTCAATAAAAAATTACGAACCTCTTTGCGTTTTAGAGGCGCCCAATTCCATTCTGTCATGATTTTATTGCCATAGCCTATAACTGCCTGGGAAATCAATGCTGAATTTGTGAGTTTATAGCTCATCGTATTCCACCACTTGTTGTTGAATTGACCCATTCCTATAGCCGGCAATTCGCGAACCGGATGCAACAAACAAGGCATGGGAATGAGTAATTCCACGCTCCGCTTTACGCGCAAGGCCGCCATGACAGGGTAGGCACATTTGATGTGGTAAATGATTTTGTCCGGTTTGAAATTTAAATCTGCATCCCGCTGATCTCGGATGAGTTGCTCCTGTAGGGGGCTCGTTTCTCGCAAAAGCTTAAAAAGCGTTCTTATTCGGCTAAAACCGGAGTCTATTTGCCCTATAATTTTTTTGACATCAGGCGAGTCGATCAAATCGAGGTATTCCTGGGTCATGGGAAAAAAATGTGTACTTACCTCTCCTGCGAGCTCACGAAATTGTTCCGGCATACAGAAAGCAACTTCATATCCAGAATCTTTTAGTTCTTCGCCCAATGCTAGATAGGGTTCCATATCACCCCGAGAACCTAGGGTCATTAGTAGAATTTTCTCCATAGTAGAAAGTTACGAAGAGTTAAGAAGCTTCCCAAGTGATATAGTTTGCTTTTTTTCATCTCGGTGGTTATTTGGTCGACCAATTATCAGTTTCTATCTTGTATTCAAGACTTTTGTTTAAGGATGTTATGCATTTTTCGATCTCTATAAAAATCGTAAATAATTAGTAATCAGTTATTAGTGTTGTTTATAAGTGTGTTATAAATAAAATGTAAGAATGACATTTCAAATTCGTGTTTTTGATGTATTATTGGTAAACTAAATAATTGGTCGACCAGTTTATAGATTAACTGAACATCGATCACAGAACAAAACAGAATTGAACCCATCTGTATCTTTTATAAAATTCTATAGCGACTTGACGCTTCCCATCGAATATTCTCGTGAGTCGTATGGTGTGGATAAACATTGGATATTGGAATCGGATAAGAGTCCGTATGAGTCTTCTAGACCTTTATATTATCGTTGCCTAATACTGGGCGAGAACGTAATAAAAGTGTGCTAATGGAAATACTAAACAACTTTTCAGAGATCAAAGTAGAATCGACTGTTGATAAGATCATTCGACAGATTCGCGATCAAATTTCTTCTGGACAATTAAGACCAGGGGATCGCCTGCCATCTGAACGTATGTTAAGCGATCGTTTCGGTGTAGGTAGAACGCAGCTTCGGGATGCCCTTAGAAAGCTGGAATTTTATGGAATCCTCAAAACAAGGCCTCAAAGTGGAACTGTGGTTGCCGGCCTGGGGATTCCTGCATTGCAAGGTTTAATGACAGACATGTTACAGTTGCAAGGCAATGATTTCAAGTCATTGGTTGAATCCAGGATAATTCTAGAGCGTAACATAGCCCAATTAGCAGCAATGAATAGGACGGCTGAAGATCTAACTGAAATTCAAATGGCGTGTAAGGCACATGAAGACGCTTTGGCCAGAGGTGAAGACGCTATTGGTGAAGATTTTCTTTTCCATTTAAAAGTAGCCGATGCAAGTAAAAACAGTGTACTGAAGTCGTTGATGCTCATAATAACACCAGATATAGCACAATATTTTAAAAAGCACAATATATGTACGGACGATCACCAGAAGGTAGTGGGAGAGCATAGAGAGCTTCTGGATCACATTGTTCATCAGCGCCCGGAAGAAGCAGGAAGCTGTTTAACAAGGCATTTAGAAATGATTGCGAATTATGTCAACGAGTTAAAAGAAAAATCCTTTTTAGATTCCAATGGTAATCTAATTGAATCATAAATAACCCGAACGTTTTTTACAAAAAAGCCATCTGTAAGAGCGTTTAAAATTCAGAATCATGATAAAACACAGAAACACGATTTTGTATTCAAAACTGAATAAGGGCATTCTCATGCTCGCTTTCATTTTTGGAATCAATTCAGGACTTGTGGCACAAAATGTCACAGTTACCGGAGTAGTGACCGGTTCAGATGGGGGATCGATACCGATGGCCTCAATTGTAATCGAAGGAACGGACAAATCTTCGGTTTCAGATGCTATGGGGAAGTACTCTGTTTCTGCTCCGAAAGAAGCCACTTTGGTATTTTCGAGCGCGGGTTACATTTCTCAAGTTGTGCCGATTGCCGGACGCTCATTAATCAACGTTACCTTAAACGAGGATAATGAAATCCTTGATGAGGTAGTTGTAGTGGGTTATGGTACTATTAGAAAGTCACACCTTACGGGTTCTGTGGCGAAAATCGAGAATAAAATTCTCGATCAGATTCCCCTCGGACGCGTAGATGATGCTTTGAGCGGTCAGATCACAGGTGTGACCATTCAGCAGACTAACCCCGCTGCTGGTGAGGCTCCTACTATTCGCGTTCGTGGACAAGGGTCTATTTCATTTGATTCCGATCCATTGATCGTATTAGATGGTATTGTAGTTGGAAATGACGGCGACTTCTTATCTAGTTTAGATATGAATGACGTTGCTTCTGTCGAAGTCCTTAAGGATGCATCGTCAGGAGCCATTTATGGTTCGCGTGGTGCAAACGGGATCATCATGATTACTACCAAAAAGGGAGTTGAAGGACCCACGAAGTTCTCTTACAATACATACGTAGGATTCAAAGATGTCCCTGCTAATGATGTATTATCGACAAATGATGAGTGGGCTGATTTCGTTAGAGAAAACAACAACGGTGAATTAACCGATAGAATGGCCTACATCGAGCAGCTTGGTTCTTACACGAATTGGGAAGATGTGGTTTTCGATGGTGGTATGATCACCAGTAATGCGATTAGTGCTAGAGGAGGAACAAAGAACACAAAGTTTACAGCCTCAGTCAATCACATGAACGACCAAGGTGTGATACTCACGGATAACTTTGAAAAGTTGAATTTCAGAATTAACCTCACTACCAAACTAAGAGAGCGTATTCAGTTCGGAGTTAACTTAAACCCGTCACATACTGAACAACGTCGTTTCCCTGTCGGCGTGCATGATGCGCTGCGTCAGGCGCCATGGAATCCTGGTTGGATTACGGAAGAAAATATTGGCTATGTGAATCGCTACCGCGAGAATGGCCGTTGGTCTGATGTTCAGGTAGGTGATTATGCTATGGAACGTATGTTTGATGATTATGATTTAGAAAACGGGATGCCTGATCCAAATCAATCGGGTACCGATATCTCTACAACATCAAATGCAGGGACACTTGCGAAAATATTGGAAAGAGATCGTAGAAAGTATCAAACTAAGGTTTATGCCAATACATTCTTGAAATTCCAGATGACAGATGCTTTATCGTTTAAGCAGACCTTTGGTGGAGACTTCCGTTACACGAAAAACCGTGAATGGTTTGGAGTAGAAGCAACACGTAACGGCGCTGCAGATTCACGTTCTAATCGTAGTACAGACATTCGTTGGCACACAGTTAGCGAGAGCTTGTTGAACTTTGACAAGGAGTGGGGTAATCAAACGCTTAATGCAGTAGCAGGTTTAGCTTATGAAACTTGGCAGACTGAGCAGACTCTTTTGAATTCTGCTGGTTTCAGCAATGATTTGATTCAAACCATCCCTGGTGCGAATTTGACCGGTGGTCAAATGGTTGAATACGAGGAAGCACTTCTTTCGTATTTATCTCGTATAAACTACACATTGAAGGATCGTTACCTTTTAACGGCAAGTATCAGAACCGACGGTAGCTCTAAATTTGGACCTGAAACTAAATATGGGGTATTCCCGGCGCTTAGTGCAGGTTGGTTAGTGAATCAAGAGGAGTTTTTCCCGGCGAACAGTATTGTCAATAACTTAAAAGTTAGAGCTAGTTACGGTTTAACAGGTAACAATAGCGGTATTGGACAATACGATCATTTAGGTTTGATTGCGCCGTTTGGTACTGGCTTTGGACAGATTGGATATAACGCTACGAACATCGCAAANCCGAACTTAGGTTGGGAAAAATTGAGAGAGATTAACCCAGGTATTGACCTTTCTATGTGGGGTTCGAGNTTTAACGTATCCCTTGATTTATATCAGAGAACTAGTGAAGATTTATTACTTCAAGTTCCTGTTCCTTCTGTTACTGGATTCTCTACTGCTCTTGTGAATAGAGGTGAGGTTGAAAACAGAGGTTTTGAATTGGAAATGTTGACAAGAAACGTTAGCACACGTAACTTTACATGGTCAACGTCATACATCCTTACGCACAACCAAAATAAGCTGGTTGATTTCGCGGGTGCCGGAGATTTGATTAGTATTGTTGACGGCAAACGTCCTGCAGAATGGATTGCACGCGTTGGTTCGCCGATATCTTCTTTCTATGGCTATGTTGTAGAGGATGAAATATCTTTAGATTACATTAAGAATCCGTTCTACCCGATTAACGGTCAATCCCAAGATATTTACGTTAGAGATTTGAATGGTGATGGAGTAATTGACACCGACGACAGAACGGTTTTAGGCTCTCCTTACCCTGATTTTGTTTGGAGTGTGACTAACAACTTTAAGTACAAAAACTTTGACATCATGTTGATGATGCAAGGCTCACATGGTGCTGAAGTACGTAATATTGCATCTCAATACATCAATAACGAGTTCTCAAGTAACCAGGATTATACTACTGACTTCCCNGATGCTCATTTAGTAAAGCAAAGAATCTTTACTAGTGATGACATCCAAGATGCGTCATTCATCTCACTACGAAATGTGAATGTTGGATATAATGTCCCAGCGTCTACATTAACTAAGTTAGGTGTTCAACGCTTACGCGTTTATGCGTCTGCTCAAAACCTACTGTACATTATGTCAGACGGTTATGAAGGCTACAATCCTGAAGGTATTGACCAAGGTAGAGGTAATCCATTAACATATGGTTACCAACGCGGTCCAGCACCTATTTACAGAACATTCTCTTTAGGTGTTAATCTAGACTTTTAATTATTATGAAAAAATCAATTTTAATTCTTAGTGGGATTCTTGCCTTAAGCGCATGTTCAACTGATCCCCTTGATCTTGCTCCAAAATCAGAGATTGGTGCAAACGGATTCTACACGAATGATGCAGAGGTAGAATTAGCTACAATTGCGATTTATGACGGAATGCAGGCTATTCCGAAAATCGAATTTGCATTGACAGAAATGCGTTCTGACAATGGTAAAACGAAAACGAGTGAAGGAGAATGGGCGGAATTTGAAAGTTTTACAATTCAACCTACAAACCAGCAAGTTCAATTGTATTGGGCAGCGAATTACAACGTGATATTCAGAGCTAACACAGTTTTGGCAAATCTAGATGTTGTCGTTGATGACGCGCTCAGAATGCAATTGGAAGGTGAGGCACTGTTCGCAAGAGCGTTATGTCATTTTAAATTGGCGAATGCGTATGGCGACGTTCCATTAGTAGATGCTATTGTTACCCCGCAAGATTCTTCTTATTTCGAGAGAAAATCGGTAGCAACAGTTATGTCGGCCGTAATTGCAGATTTGGAATCAGCAGTTCAGCTTCTCCCATCGAAATCTAGTATGGTCTTTGGTCGTGCAACGAGCGGTGCTGCTTCTGCTATTTTAGCTAAGGCGCACCTAAGATCGGGTAATTACAGTTCTGCTGAGAATTTGTTAGCGGGTCTTATCGCTGACGGTGATTATGCACTCGAGGCTGCTTACGGTGACGTATTTTATGCCGAAGGTAATGATGAGATTTTGTTCGCGATTCCTTATGTAGATGATGATCTTTATGAAAGTCAAGATTTCTCATTTGAATTTACAGTAGGTGGCGTTCGTAGTGGACTGAACTATTTGACAGACGATTTGAAATCTGTTTTAGATCCGATGGATACAGCGCGTACTCCTGTAATCGCAAATCCAATGAATACGAACGAATGTGGTAAATTCCTTACAGCTAGTTTAAATGCTAGAATGTGCGGTAACGACTGGATCGTTAGTCGTTTGGCTGATGTGTATTTGATGCATGTAGAGGCAAAAATGGCTGGTCAAGGCGCTACGCAAAATTTAGATGCTATCGCATCTTATAATGCGGTACGGGCGCGTGTAGGGATGTCAGAAGTTCCTACTGACGGAACAGGTGAAATTTCCTTAGAAGATTTGCTTGCTGAGCGTCGTATTGAATTGGCCTTCGAAAACCATCGTTTTGATGATTTAACGAGAACAGGTCAGGCCCAAACGGTATTGTCTGCATTCGCTACATCAGAAGGTAATGTCTTCACAGGAACCGATTTACTCTTGCCTATTCCACAGAACGAGATAAACGTCAGTGAAGGCAAATTGAGCCAGAATCCTGGATATAACTAGACCAATCGTTAAAAAGTAATTGATTAATTATGAAAAAGATAATAAGTTCAACAACATTTGGTTGGAAGGGATTGCCGCTTGCGGTCCTTTCCGCCTTCATCATTCTGGTTGGCTGTCGTGAGGAATACCCAGCGGCAGGTTCAATCCCAGATAATACTCCTCCAGAGGCTAACTTCTCATTTGCGCAGTTGGCTTCGGATAATTACCTAGAAGTAACTTTTACGAATCTTTCAACGAGTGCAACGGATTATCTGTGGGACTTCGGAGATGGTAACTCCTCTACTGACACAGAACCAGTTCATATCTATGCTGCTGAGGGTACCTATACGGTTACGTTAAAAGCTAGTGATAAACTTGATGTAGAAAGCACCAAGGTTATGGAAATTGAGCTGACAGAACCAGCAGCATATATACCGCCAATTCTTGAATCAAGTTTTGAAGATGGTCAGTTGTCTGGTGCAACCGGCGATGGTCGTGATTCATGGAGAAACAGTGACCTTGGTGGTGTGATTCAGATTACGTCTAGTCCAGTTCTTACAGGTACACAGGCTGCTAAACTTACTGGTGATCCGGGAGATAAGCGTATCGGTTACCAGTTGTTAACGGTTACGGAGCAAACTGTTTATGACGTTTCGTTTTACTACACCATGAAAGACAACCAGCCAGGGTCATTAACTGTAGCTGTATTGGACGGTCCAGCGACTAGTCATGCTGATGCCTTGACGAAAATCATTGGAGCCACTACTGTTAACGATCAAATGGACCCGGACACTTACGTGCAAGAAACTTTTTCGTTCTATTCTGATGGGAATAGTGAGGTCGCACTTTACTTCTTCAATGATGGATCTGTAGAAACGCGTTTGGATGATTTCGATATTGATTTAGGTACCGGTCCTGCTCCGGTATTAGCGAATTTCAGCTATGAGGCAGACAGTACAGATTACATGACGATTGATTTTACATCTGGGTGTGTAGGTGAAGATTCGTATGCTTGGGATTTTGGTGACGGTTCAACATCGACAGATATGGATCCTAGCCATACATATACTGCTGATGGGACTTATACTGTTCAATTAACGGCATCTAATGCAGCTGGTGGCTCAGATATGATATCTATGGATGTTACCATTGCGGCTCCTGTGGCTGTTGCGATTAGAAACCCTAGTTTCGATGATGAAGCAGTTAAAAATGATAATCGTATTGTTTGGCGTAATGTCGATTTGGAAACAGATGCTGATACTTATTTCGGTTCATCGGATTACATGTTACAGATAACAACTTCGGTAAACTCAGGTTCTTACGCTGGTAAATTACCAACAGCTGAAAATTCATCTAACCCAAGAAGATGGTTGTATCAGGAAGTAGCGGTTAACCAAAACACGAGTTACGACATTACTGGTTATATCCGTAATAAGGTATCTAATGTTGGTTCTTCAGTAACGTTTGAGATTTATGACGGACCTTTTGATGTAGCTTCAACGATTGGTGATGCAAATCATATTCTGTCGAGTGCAGACTTTGATTCAACTTCTGGACACGATACGAGCGTATACACACCAGCTACGGTCAATTTCAATTCTGGTTCGAACGATACCATTGTGTTATTCATTTACAATGATTACACTTTGACTGTAACAGATTCAGAAACGATGATTGACGATGTAACAATTGCTGAAAACTAGAATTCATAATACCCCTACATTATGCCGAAATTCGTTAAGCTACTATTGCTTTCGATAATAGCAGTTTTTAATTTCATGTTAAGCTCTTGTGAAAAAGGCATTCCGACTGGACCCACCCCAACAGGTGGGTCCTCTTGGAATCCACCCCCCCCGGTAGAAGACTTTGAGTTACCAGATATCGACTTAACAAATTGGAAGGTTACGTTGCCTATACCGCGTTCAGATGGCAAGCCTGTTGAGGTGACTCCGCCGGAAATTTTGGACTATGCAACTGATCCTGTTCTTAAGCCATTCATGTATAACGATTCTTCGGACGGTAGTTTAGTGTTTTATACCTATCCTGGTGCGTCCACGAATAATTCGAGTTATTCAAGAACTGAATTACGCGAACAAATGGTCTCAGGAAGTAATAATGTAAACTGGACTTTTGCTCAAGGTGGAGAAATCCATGGTTTACTAAGTGTCCCTGAAATCTCACAAGAAGCAGACGGTGATTACCACCGTACGATCATTATGCAGATCCATGGACGTTTGACTGATCAACAGCGAGACTTGATTGATGAGGATGATAATAATGCGCCACCGGTACTAAAAATTTATTGGAGAAATAATAAAGTGTATGTCCTTACAAAGGAGTTAAAGGATACCACAGACACTTATGTAGAGTCTCTCGAGACAGATGCATGGACCGACGGTAATGGTCGTTATTTTTCAAGGGTCGTAGGAACAGATACTTTTTCCCTTGATGTAATCGCTTCTGATGGTCGACTAGAGGTTACTCTGGGTGGTAGTGAAACCTTCGTTTATGATGATGTTCACATGGAGCGTTGGGGCGTTTTTGAAAACTATTTTAAAGCGGGTAATTATTTAGGCACATTGGACAATGANGCCTTCGCAAAAGTTAAATATTACAGTTTAGAAGTGTCTCATGATTAAGAAAATCACGCTTTCATTTATCATCATGTTTTCGTTTCAAGCTGCTGGTCAAAATATTGATTTAAGCCATTGGAAGATTACTATACCAGAAGGTTCCCCATCAAATGTTGAACCGCCCGAGATTTTAAACTTTGAATCAAATGAGATGCTTGCCCCATTTTTTTACCGCGATAAAGTGGATGGCGCGCTTGTTTTCTATACCTATCCTGCGGAGTCAACGCGGAACTCGAAATATTCTAGAACGGAATTAAGAGAACAAATGGTGCCGGGCAGTAATAATGAGAATTGGACGTTTAAGCAAGGAGGTGTAATGCGTGGGACACTTCAAGTTCAAGATGTAACGCAAGACGAAGTTGGTAATTACCACAGAGTTATTGTAATGCAAATTCACGGCCGCTTAACTAATGAACAGCGAGATTTAATTGGAGAAGATGATAATAATGCTCCTCCAATATTGAAGATTTATTGGGATGAGGGACGTATTAGAGTGAAAACTAAAGTCCTAAAAGATTTTTCCACAGATGATGTTTCAATTTTACATGAATCTGCATGGGGAGACGATAAGGGGCGTAATTTTAAGCATATCGTAGGCTACGATAAATTCACGTTAGAAGTACGAGTGAAAAAAGGCGAGATGACCGTAACGCTTAACGATGATGAAGCTTTCGTTTATAAAGATGAATCTATTCAGCGTTGGGGTGTTTTTGAAAATTATTTTAAAGCGGGTAATTATTTTCAGAGCCGAGATGAGGGAGCACATGCTACTGTCAAATATTTCAATTTAGATGTATCTCATTAAATGATGAAAAAGCGAATAATTTTCTTCCTGTGTGTTTGTTATTTTCTTGGATACGGTCAGGCGAATGATAAAGCGGCCATTGATTTGTGGAATTGGAAATTAGAATTACCATCTGGGTACAAAGCTTCAGATTGGAAACTTTCAAATTTCCAAAATGATCGCTTTGCAGCACCTTTCTTTTACTATGACGGTTTAAAGGGGGCTTTGGTTATGAAAGCTTACCCCGCGAAAGGAACATCCACAGCAAAATATACGCGAAATACATTGCGTGAACAGATGCAACCGGGAAGTAATGACGTCAACTGGACGATGAAGGAGGGCGGAATTCTAGAGGTGGAACTTGACGTAGAAGAAATNTCGANCTCTGANAGCGGCCAATTCCATAGAACCATATTAGTTCAAGTGGACGGNAGAACCACTGCCAAGCAGACAAAACAACTAGGACTTACTAAACCGGCAAGCCTACCGATGCTGAAAATTTATTGGCAGGATGGTTACTTAAAGGTGGTAAGAAAGGTATTGAAGGATGAGGGAACGGCTGGAGATGCTTTGCTCGATAAAAAGTCTTGGAAAGAGGATAAAGGAATACATTCCAAAAGGAGAATCGGAAATGATAAAGTAAAAATTCGACTGGAATTGAAACGCGGTAAAATCCTAGTTCAGATCGATGATGAAAGACCGATAGTCTACCGAGACCTAAGCGTTGCTCAATGGTATTTTGAAAATTATTTCACTGTAGGGAATTACTTACAGAGTAAGGAGGATAAGTGTTTCTCGACTGTTAATTATTATAAAATAGAGGTGGTGCATTAGTAACACCTACCGTCATAAGTTATGTCCATAAAAGCCACATCGTTCGTCACCTCATTAGTATGCCTTGTAGCGATTTCATGCGTATCAGAAAAAAGTAATACAACTATTTCTGCATATGAGGTGAATGCAAAATCACAAGATCTGCAACCTGGAGATACATTGCGTATTGCTGAAGGTTTCTATGAAGATGTAGTTCTTGAGATCAGTTCACAGGGTACAAAAAATAATCCCGTGGTGATTTGTGCTAATACACCTGGTAAGGTAGTTTTTACAGGTAAATCTTCGTTGAATGTTTCTGGACAATACATAGTTATTAGTGATTTACATTTTGATGCTGGCTATTCCGAANAATCGGTCATCTCATTCAGGGCGAAAAACGGATCGACATTAGCGAGAAATACACGTATTACAAACTGTGCAATAACCAATTATTCGAATCCGGATAGGATTCATTCAGACCATTGGATTGAGATTTTTGGTAGAGAGAATCGATTTGATCATAATCACATTGGTACGAAATGGAATTTAGGGGCAACTATGGTAATGCGCTTAGGTGATTCCATTAGTACGGACAATCAAAATAGTATTGATTCGAATTTCTTTGGTGCGAAGCCTAGACTAGGCTCGAATGGTGGTGAAACATTACGTATAGGTTCATCTGCGAATTCGTTGAAAAAAGGAGGCGCATACGTTATTGGTAATTATTTCGATCGTTGTAGTGGCGAAGTTGAGGTCCTTTCAATTAAAAGCTCAGAAAATCATATATCAAATAATATATTCTTTGAGTGTGAAGGCGTTTTGGCCCTAAGACACGGGAATAAAAATTACATCGGTAATAATACATTTATTGGGAATCGTAAATCCGAAACGGGTGGTCTACGAGTTATTAATGCTGGACACGTTATAGAAAACAATCTTTTTTATGGTATTACAGGTAAGCGTTTTTTTGCAGCACTTGCTGTAATGAATGGCGTACCGAACTCAGCGATAAATAGATACCATCAGGTCGCGGATGTTCAACTACTAAATAACAGATGGGTGGACTGTGATCGGATTTCTTTTAGCGTTGGAGCTGACAACGAACGCACCGCAGCACCAGTCAGGACCATATTTAGTGGAAATACTATTTTGTATCGTGACGCCTCTAAAGAGCTATTCTTCTTCGATACGAGCGCTTCAATCACTTTCAAAGACAATAAGACAAATAGTGAGCAGAACTTAAAAGGCTTTACAAGTACTACATACAAGGAATTAGAACAAGCCTATATTGATTCAATAATAGCGATTTCCGAAGATGTGGGGCCAAAATGGTTGAATAGATTGGATTTAGAAAAAGTTTCAGTGCGTTCTAACAAACGTATAGCTGTTGATGAATCCAATATTGAAGAAGCATTAGATAATCTTACAGGAGGTGATACCTTAGTTTTTTCTGCGCAATTAAAATACTCATTAAGTAAACCACTCCGTGTTAGGCATGATGTGACCTTTACAACAGAAGGTGAGGGATATGCTCTTATTCAGCCGGGTGCGGGCTTTAAAGGCGCATTAATTCAGATTGAAAATGGCGTAAACGTATACATGGATGGAATATGGTTAAGTGGCCGCAACGGTGTGCATAATTCACCTTATGGACTTCAAGCCAAAGCTCCAATGCTTCAACACTATAATATTTATAGACGACTGTCGTTTTTCGGACTTTAAAGAAAGTCGATATGCGGCAATACACGCTGAAAAAGGGACTTTCGCAGATACGATTGTAATAGCTGATTCTTGGTTTAAAGATTTTTCGGGTTATGGAATAGCTCTGAATTCTGAAAATGATGATCGAGGACGATATAATGCAGAATACATAACAGTATCAAATTGCCAGTTCGTAGATATGATGGGGAGTGCCATAGATATATATCGCGGTGGCAATGATGAGAGTACCTTAGGGCCGTTCGTGACGATCAAAGATTGCAACTTCGTAAATATATGTAATAGAGAATTAGGTACTGCTGTTAGAATGATTGGTGTACAATGGTCCAGAATTTATGATTGTAAATTTGTTGACTCAGGAAAAAGTGGTCGTGCGATTTGGTTCGAAGATCCTGCTTGGGCGGATGTAGAAATAAAAGATATAGGACTGTCAAATTCCGGGAGGCTTCAAACTTTTTATCCTCATAGAGTTGATAGAGGCTCATTGGATTACTCTCCAATAAACTTCGACGGTAATCTACTAAAGGAATGGTCTTTGTGATGCTTAGATGTGCGGCATATTTGATTTGTATTCTTACACTCGCAGGTTGCGTAAAACCAGCGGTTGATGAGAGCAGTAATGCGAATTACCTATTGTTCTCAGAAGAAGGAGCCAATCAGATAGCACTTAACGCATCGCATCCAATAATCTCCGAATCTAAGTCAAAGCTAGAAGCCCGTTTACTGGAGGCCATGAGGTCACCTTTAGAAGTTCCAATACCTAAAGATCCTGGAGGCGGTTATACCCATGAAAAGCATAAAAAAAATTATGCAGCGATTAAGGATGCTGGAACAATGTATCTCTTGACAAAAGACGCTACTTATAGACTTCACAAAAAACTTATTACTCGAATACGCTGAATTATATCCAACGCTGGACTTGCATCCTCAGCGAAAGAATCAAGGTCCTGGTAAACTCTTTTGGCAAGTTTTAAACGATGAGGTAGCATTAGTACATTTTATACAAGGCTTTGATGCAATAAAATCGGAAGTCAGTCCTTTAGACAGTGCACGGATTGTTGACGGCTTATTCATTCCAATGGTGCAATTCATTAAAGATGACAGTCAAAGGACATTTAGAAAAATTCATAATCATGCAATGTGGGGGGTCGCCGGAGTGGGAATGACTGCACTGGTACTCGATAAAGAGGATTGGCTAGAGGAATCATTGTTTGGCCCTGATAGCGATACTACCAGTGGCTATTTTGCTATGATTGACGCTCTTTTTTCTCCGGATGGATATTATTCAGAGGGACCTTATTACCAGCGCTATGCTCTAATGCCGCTTGCTGTATTAGCTCAGGCTTTAGTGCTGAATCGGCCGGAATTAAAGGTGCTAGAATTCAAAGATAGCGTGGTACTCAAGGCCATTGAAACTACGTTCGAATTAAGTGATTGTAATGGTTATTTTTTTCCAGTTAATGATGCTATCAAAGCGAAGTCAATTCAGACGCCTGAGTTGGGTTACGCGCTTCCGATGATGTACGCTTATGGCGGTAGAAATTCAAAGTGGTTAGATGCTATAAAGCAAAACGGCAATTGTGTTCTGACTGATGCATTGATAAACTTGGAGCCCATTTCAGAATCGTTTAACAGGTCCTCTAGGTTTATATGTGATGGCGCACAAGGTGAAACGGGAGGTATGTCCATTTTCCGCTCGGCCGGTGATTGTTCGGGTTTTACTTCGGTTTTGAAATTTGGTACGCACGGCATGGGTCATGGCCATTTTGATCAATTAGGTCTTCAGATCTACATAGAGGGAATGCCGTTTATCAGCGATTATGGTGCTAGTAGGTTCCATAATATACCTCAAAAGGAAGGCGGTAGATACCTTAAGGAAAACAACACCTGGGCTAACCAAACGATTGCTCACAATACGCTTGTCGTAAATGGTGAATCTCAATACAGAGGGGTAGATAAAGATGCAGATAAAGGAGCATCTCATTTGCTCTACAAAGAATTTTCAGATTCCTTAGATTTAATCATAGCGTTAGATACAACGGCCTATTGGGGTAAGACTTTAATGCGTTATCATTTGCTATTGGAACTAGATGGTCATGATTATTTAATAGATATCCAGTCCATAAAAAGTGATGAGAATATTGAGGTGGATGCACCATTTTACTTTAATCAGCACCGCGTTAATAGTACACCGGTTATTCCTTACAATCGCACAAGCTTAAACCCGTTTGGGGGTAATAATGGCTATGAGCATTTATGGCTGAATGGAGGTTCATTAACGACTACTACAAGCGACCATACTGGCAAATCGGAACTGGTTTTGTGTCCATGACTCAAGCTGCATTAGAGCCTTATAATACCTACGCCGTTACGCTTGGCGCGAATGACCCGAACAATAATCTTTATGCAACAAAAGGGCTCATTTTACGCACAGAAGACGTTAGGCATCAAGCTATTTGTACAATATTCGAAAAACACGGTCATTATGACCCCGTTTTTGAGACTACAAGTAATGCGTTCGGGNNGGTCCGGAATATTGAATTTATGGATGTCAATAAACAATATATAGTCGAATTTGACGCAGATAACTCACATATTGAACTAGTATTTAGCCAGAGTATAACTGCGCCAAATAGACCTGTAATAACGATAAAAAGAAGAGAAAATGAGTGACCTAGCAAGTAATGTGTTTTTAATAGACTCAGAAATACCTTGGGAAAAAATTGACGATAAAGTGAGTCGTCAAATTGTGGGCTATAACGATACCATTATGATGGTAAAAGTTAAATTTAAAGAAGGAGGAATCGGTCCTGTTCATGACCACTATCATAGCCAAGTCACTTATGTTGTTAGTGGGGCGTTTGAAATGAATATTGACGGTGAAATTCGTACCATTAAAGGTGGCGATTCGTTTTATATTCCGCCGCACGTGTCGCACGGTGCCGTGTGTGTGGAAGAAGGAATGTTGATTGATGTTTTTAGTCCACATCGTGAGGATTTTTTAGCCAAATAGTATGAAAATCAAAGGATTGCGTTGGTGGATTATTGTATTGATCTTCATCGCCACGGTTATTAATTACATCGATCGTACTGCTTTTGCATTACTCTGGCCAGAAATGGGTGAAGATTTAGGGATGGATAAATCTGACTATGCCATTATGCTCAATGTATTTATGGCGTGTTACGCCATAGGTAAATTTGCCTCGGGTAAACTATATGATGCAATTGGAACAAGGTTAGGTTTCACGGTTTCCATCATTGTATGGTCGCTGGCATCTGCTTTTCATGCCTTCGCACGTGGAGTTATTACCTTGTCTATTTTTAGAGGATTACTAGGTATTGGTGAAGCAGGAAACTGGCCAGGTGCGGTGAAGAGCAATGGCGAATGGTTCCCGATTAAAGAGCGGGCGATCGCACAGGGTATTTTTAATGCGGGGGCATCCATAGGTAATGTGATAGCGCCTTTCGTTATTGTGTTACTCTACAGTAATTTCGGTTGGAAGACGACCTATATTGTTCTGGGTGCAGTAGGACTCTTATGGGTTATTCCATGGCTCTTTTTGAACAAATCTACACCTGAAAAACATCCGTGGGTGACAACCGAGGAACGCGAATTAATTTTGGCCTCCCAAATAGATAACGGTCAAAGCGAAAAAAAGACAAAAAGCTTAAGTCTAGGCGAAATACTGAGCCACAAAGAGTCTTGGGGTGTTCTGACCTGTCGATTTTTTATCGAGCCAATTTGGTGGTTTTTTGCCGGCTGGATGCCGATCTATCTCAACGATCGATTCGGATTAAGTATTGAGCAGATAGCAGGTACTATGTGGATTTCCTATCTCATGGCCGCATGTGGAAGTATTCTTGGTGGAATGTTCTCTGGTAGGTTGATGCGAAGTAGGTCAGTTGATACCTCTAGGAAGCTAACCATCGTTTTGGGCGGTCTGTTGATTTTGATTGCATTTGTTGGTATAATAACCCTTGTCAAAGAGAATAATTTCATGCTGTTCATTTACTTTGCAGGCATGGCATTATTCGGGTTCCAATTTGCTATAGGTAATATCCAAACTATATCGAGCGATCTCTTTAGGGGTCCCTCAGTAGGTACGCTTGCGGGATTGGCAGGAACTGTCGCAGCTATCTCACCGATGATAATGAATTGGTTTGTAGGTAGAATAACAACAAGCTCGTATACGCCAGCTTTTGTTGCGATAACAGTCTCCGTTGTTCTGGGCGTGATTTCAGTATTTGTATTAATTAAGAAAATAGCCCCAGTTAGGGCGTAATAAATAAATTAAGTAAGATGAGTTCAAATGGTAAAGTAGCGGTGGTCACAGGTGCCACCGGAGGAATTGGTTTCGAAGTAGCAAAAAGGTTAGGCTTAGACGGGTATACGGTAATTCTTAACGGTATCGAAGACGCAGCCGGAGCGGCGCGCGTAGAAGAGCTAAATTCGGCAGGAGTGTCTTGCGAATATTTTGGTTTTGATGTTACAGATGAACATGCTGTAAATGAGAATATCCAGAAGATTGGTCAGAAGTACGGTAAAATTGATGTAGTCGTTAATAATGCCGGTGGATTAGGCGGACGTATGCGTTTTGAAGAGATGACTACAGATTTCTACCGCAAAGTGATGGCATTAAATTTAGATTCTACCTTCTTTGTTTCAAGAGCTGCGATTCCATTTTTGAAAAAAGGCGAACTACCAACCATAATTAACTACACTTCTAATGCAGGTTGGAATGCAGGTGGCCCAGGAGCAGGGATTTATGGAACGTCAAAAGCGGGAGTTCATGCCATTACTCGTGCGCTAGCAAAAGATTTAGCGGAATACGGAATTCGCGTAAATGCAGTTTCGCCGGGTACTATTGATACACCCTTTCACGCCCAAATTAAAAGTACTAAACCAGAAGTATTTGCTTCTTGGAAAAACAACATCATGTTAGGTCGCCTGGGTCAGCCTGAAGAAGTCGCTGCAGTAGTTTCCTTTTTAGCAGGCAAGGATGCATCTTTCATGACCGCAGAAACGGTTCAGATAGGTGGAGGTCAAGCATTAGGAATATAGTTACATTTTAAAGTAGTAAAAATGAAAAAGGTTGTCACATTTGGGGAGATTATGTTGCGTCTTGCTCCTCCTGGGTTCTTACGTTTCTCGCAGACTAATTCATTAGATGTAGTGTATGGAGGTGGAGAATCAAATGTTGCTGTTTCTTTAGCAAATTATGGTGTGCCGGTTGAATTTGTAACGAGGCTTCCTAATAATGATATCGGCCATTGCGCACATATGGAAATGCGTAAACGTGGCGTTGGTACCACTCATGTCAATTGGGGAGGCGATCGTCTTGGAATTTATTTTCTAGAGACGGGCGCAGTTTCTAGAGGAAGTAAGGTCGTTTATGACAGAGCACACAGTGCAATGTCTGAGATTACTGCGGGCATGATTGATTGGGATTCAGTCTTTGATGGTGTGGAATGGTTCCATTGGACGGGTATTACCCCGGCAATATCTCAAGGAGCAGCCGATGCTTGTCTTGAAGCTGTTAAAGCGGCTAGTGCAAAAGGAATAACGATATCTACCGATCTTAATTACCGTAAAAAATTATGGAATTATGGTGGAGATAGAGAGTCTATAATGACTGAGCTCACTAGTTATTGCGATATTATATTGGGTAATGAAGAAGATGCAGAAATGCACTTTGGCATTAAGCCAGAAGGGCTAGATATCACAACTCAGGGTCATGAGGTTAAGGCTGAAGCTTTTTTGTCAGTCTGTAAACAAATGATGTCGAAATTCCCACGTGCTAAAAAGGTGATTACGACCCTTAGAGGCTCTATTTCAGCTTCTCATAATACTTGGGCAGGGGTGATGTATGATGGAAACACCATGTTTGAATCGCCACAATATCAGATTACCGATATCGTTGATAGAGTTGGCGGCGGAGATTCCTTTATGGGGGGACTTATTTATGGCTTATTGAAATACCCTGAAAATGATCAGAATGCTTTGAATTTTGCAGTTGCTGCATCTTGTTTGAAGCATACAATCAAGGGCGATGCTAACCTAGTAACGTTGGATGAAGTTGAAAAACTCATGTCTGGTGATGCTTCGGGTAGAGTTGCACGATAAATAAAGGAATATGACGAATCAAGAAGTTCTAGAGGTTTTAGAGCGTGCACCTATAGTCCCATTGTACTATCATGATGACGAGCAGATAGCTTGTACATTAATGGATGCATGTTATACTGGAGGCGCTCGTGCCATAGAGTTTACGAATAGAGGCGACCATGCATTACGAGTATTTACAGCGATGTGTAAGCATAGAAATGCACATTATCCGGATATGGCATTAGGAATAGGGTCAATCTCAACAACGGATCAAATACTTGATTTTATCAATGTTGGAGCAGACTTTTTAGTTTCTCCTTTCATTTCTAAAACATTAGCAGATTATGCTCGTTCGAAAAACATCTTTTGGACTGGTGGATGTGGTACAATTACAGAAATGCAAACGGCATATTCTTGGGGGGTTCCATTGCTAAAGTTATTTCCGGGAAATATTTATGGTCCAGCAATGATTAAAGCAGCAAAGGCGCCTTGTCCGTGGTTAAAAATCATGCCTACTGGCGGTGTTAAACCGGAGAAGGAAAATCTTGATGCTTGGTTTGGAGCAGGTGCAACTTGTGTTGGTATGGGCTCTCAGCTATTCGTTAAAGACGCACATGGGGATTTCGATTATAAGGAAATTACCGAAAAAGTTAAAACGAGTTTAAGCATAGCACTAGCATAAACTTTTAAAGCTTAAAAGTTCGGATGTCCAACAGTTTCTGTTGGACATCCTTTTATTCAGGATGTTGAATACTTATATCTTTGAACCATACTTCGACGTAATTTCCTGTCTCATATTGTCGTTGAATATTACCTCCGTAAGTTTCTGCCTCTGTATGCCATACTAAATTTTCAGATGACGATTTACCATTACTTTGATTATAGGCGCCAATTTTAAATATCTGACGTTCTCCGTCATATGCGGTTTCCACTTCGGTGCCTTTTCTGCCTAAAGGACTATACCAATTCTTAACTTGCTCGGGCATAGATGCCGAGTCCGAATAACTTGAAGATATTAAGCTTTTTACGAAAGTTTTAGTCGTCTTATTCGGATGAGAGAACTTTATTGTCATAATGCCTCGATCGACAGAAACTGAATATTTGAAGGATTCTCCAAGAGCAATACCATCCTTGGGCTCATCAGGGAACGCGTTCGGACGATTGCTGCAGATAGACATATCATCGCCCCAAACGGGAATTGATACATCCCAGCGTTGGTCGTTGCTCCCCTTTGTGTTTATTTCATAATTCCAAAAGACAGAACCAAGTGTATGATTCGGATATTTTCGATAAAATATCTTTAAGGGTTCATTTTCATGTCCATCCACACTATGTATTTGACCGATGACCACTGAATAAGAAGCAGGCACTGCCGGATTCCCTGAGCTGGTGGTGTGCTGAACTTTGACAGTTGCATTTAATTCGCCCCCATTCATAAGCATCCATCTTTTTATTTCCCCTAGTTCACTCCGTGTATTACTTGATGTACGGCTTGTAACACCTGAATTTGGCGTTTTAAAGACAATCCATTCTCCCTCACTGTCTTCCGCTGTAAAAAAGAAGTCGTTATCACTGTAATCAGTCAGTTGTTGTGATGATTTTCCATTACCTAAAAGAATAGACCATTTATCTATTTCAGGATATAAATCACTTGGAAACGTAGTTCCCTTATTACAAGAACTCAGAGTAAGAAGTAGGTATGCTAGAACTAGAAAACTAGGGAAATATTGACAGCGAAACATATTAATGCTGAACTAGTATTTTATGAGAAGATATCCAAGTGTGACCTTCTAAGTGCAATATGTAAGTCCCATTTGGGTAGTTTTTCAAATTCACTTCAACAGAGCTAGTCGATAGGTCATTCGAACGCCAGATCATCCTACCTGTGTTCCCACAAGTAATATGTCCCATTTTAACGCTTGGTGGTAGACTCTTAATCACCAGGATGTTGTGCACTGGGTTGGGAAAAATTTCGAGGTCAACTTTGATCGGTTCATTAAAGGAGAGCGATCCATAGGCAAAAGGTCCAACATCAGAAGAGTCCAAAGGGCTAAACCTAACTGTGGCCGTGCTGTAATCGTCCGCTCCGGGATTACTTAAGGTAGCTCGAGGTTGTCCCTCTATATCTTCGACTATAGTCGAAGCAACAGCGTTACCTAAATTAAATGTAGGGGTAGAGGATGTGCTTTTCCAGTATCCATAGGCGCTGTTGAATGAAATCATCGGATCTATGGTACGAACTTCTGTTGTGTCAAAACTTGTAGATGTAGCTCCAGAAAGTGTAACGGCGTTGCCTATTGGGTACATCAGGTTATTCTGCCATTCTATCTCTGTACCGGGATCGTTATTTACATCAACAACAGAAACTAATGCGTTTTCTGATCCAGTAATGAGATTATTGGCAATAGTGATATCCTTTATATCCTTATTGTAGTTGTTGTTATTGTCAAAGCCAAGTTCAATGCCGTGTGTGTTATTGATCAGCGAATTATGCGCTATCAATACACGTTCGGCCCTAAAATGCTTACTGTAACTTGTACTTTGTCCATCTATCGCATCGCCCTGTGTAAGCGTTATAGGTGCATCCCACCTTGTGCCATTTAAACCTTCTAAATAATTATTGATGATGACATGATCTGTACCATAGACTCTTATTCCTCCCGTGTATAAACTGGACCCTGCAGCGGATGTACCCACAGGTTTGTTATTACCAAAAAAGAAGTTTCCTTCAACTAAATTTCTATTTCCGTGCCTTAAGGAAAGGCTACCATAGCTCGATTTAAAGGTATTATGACGAATGATGTTATCGCATGATTTTACAGAAACTATTTCGGGATCTCCGTCGCAGTTCTCAAATAAATTATGCTCAACGATCGTGAATCCACTACTCGGTGACATTTCGCTCCATCCTATTCTTATAGACTCTTGCTCATTTACAGCTCTCGGTCCATTGTTACGAAAGTGATTGAGTCGTATTACATCGTGGGTGCTCTGGTAGTAGATTTCATCTGAACCATCATCTTCGTGCGAACCATCAATAGTGATGTAATGACCGGGCGTAGTTTTATTTTGAAAAATATTATGATCGATGGTATTATGATGGCTAGGGTACATAAATGGAAGGGTGTTATCGTTCCAAACACCACCGATATATACCCATTTCACCGATTCCGTAGTCGTTAATTCAAACGTGTTTCTTGTGATTTGAATATGATGACAGCCTTCGAGCTTCACCAAAGTCTCGTCGGAAGTTGCATCCATAACGAACCCTTCTAAAATACAATGAGCAGATTTTTTAAAAACAAATTTTGATTCTCCGGTCAAGAGTACACCACCAACACTCTCTGCTTTAATTATTATCGGATTTGTGGCCGACCCGGAATTCTCAAAAGTTGCCTCGAAGTCATTATATGTCCCGTTCGAAACTATAAAGACCCCACCGTTGTTTGACGCATTAACATCCGTTTCGAGATCTTCTGCATCTGTGTAGAGCTGGGCTGAAGAGGATAAAGAATACAGAGATAAAAGAAGTAGTAAAAAGCTTTTGGAGGTCATGGTTAAAATAAATTATGCGTTAGAATCGAATCTTTTTAAATGCCTAAAATTGTAAACAGAGGTGAATAATACACCCGTGTATTTTATAGTTAGTTAACTAAAAAACGAAATGTCTGTATTCCGCGAGCGGATTCCAATGTGCAATAGTAGCCACCTTTCGGCCATGATTGAACACTAAGAGAATATGTTGTCTTATTTATTAATTCCACTTTAGTAATTGCAGAGCTCACACTATTGTATACAGTTAATATCGAATGCTCTAGAGGAAGCCCTGAAAATTTGATGATGGAGTTCGATGGATTAGGCTCCAATGTAATAATTGATTGTTCATGAGTTTCTTGAATAGCTACGGAACCTAATTCCTGAACGGTGAAATCTGCAAATCGGACCTGTTCATCCCTTAAATCCTGACTGTTAATCAAGCTTCTATAGATGCCCCATTTCGGTCGAACGAAGTCTGCTCCACTTCTCCAGTTAACGATGCTGTCGTTGGTATAATTGAATAGCACGGTACTGTCGCTAACTTTTGAAATCTCAATAGAGTACGATCCATAACTACCATATTGAATCGTTTCTTTTACAGTAAGCCAGTGACCTAAAAATGACGCAAGAGGCTCTTGTGCCAGGGTGATTTGGCTATCCGTTTCTGCATACCGTAATTCTAAACGATTAGGATTACTTTTTCTAGTCGTCAACGTATACATGGGCATACTTGAAAGACTTCCTCCTACTGATTTCAGCTGGTGTATATGGGTGAAATTAGGTGAAGATTGAAAACCTACCGGTAATTTAAACATCCAACGGTATTCAACGATCTCGCCCTGGGTGCCTTTTAAATTGTTTGGAGACTTGTCGTAAGATTTTATTTCGTTTCGTTGTCTATCAAAATTTATGCACCTGTCGTTATCGGGGCTGACGTGAATGTGAAAACGAAATACGTTTTCTCCTAATATAGAATCCCATAATTCATCTATATGATTGCCAAAATTTGTGTGATTGCAGTCAGGGGTTTCGATAGGATTGTAACCAGGTGCAAGCACACTTGTTATCAAATTGTACGTATTGCCTGGTCCGTCAGCGCTGAGAGTAACTTGACCGAAACAGTTAAGAGAAGACAACGCTAAGAATAGTGTCAAAATGGTTGACTTAGTAATGGTCATTTTGTAAAAAGTAGTTTCTGTTTGAAATTGAGTTTTCAGGAGTTGTAAGAGTGAAATCCGTAAACCACACTTCCGTAAAATTACCTGTACTGTACTGACGAGATAAATTACCTTCATACGTTTCTGCATCTGAACACCAGTTCGGATTAGACGCATATGGTTTTCCATTGGTTTGGTTATAGGCGCCTATTTTGAAGAATAGTCCTTCGTTTAGGTAAGCATCCTGGCGCTCTATTCCGTTCTGACCTAAAGGAAAAAACATCTTCTTAGTCTGCAAGTCAATAGCGCTATCCTGCGTGTAATCTGACTCTATGAGACTTTTAGTGAAAATTTTAGTGGTGTGTTCGTCCGACTTGAAAATCAATTTCATTTCACCTTTTTCAACCGTAATGGAATAGCTAAAAGCCTCTCCTAATTCTATACCGTCCTGAGGTTCTGCTGGAGCGTCGTCGGCAGATGCCCCCACCACGCTAAAATCATTACCCCAAACTGATGTGCTATAATCCCAGCGCTTGTCATTATTTTCTCCTGCTGGATTAATCTCGTAATGCCAGAATACTGAACCTTTTTTATGTCCGGGGTATTTTTTGTAAAATATTTTTAGTGGCTCATTTTCAAAACCATCGGCACTATGGATTTGACCTATAACTGTGGAGTGGGATGCTGCTGCATCATTTCTACCAGTCTCTGATACAGCCATCACCTTAACAGTTGCAGAAAGCACTGAAGGCCCATTTGTATCCCATTTCAATTTTTGAGCCAGTTCTGTCCTAGTGTTATTTGAGGTACCATGTGTTTTACCACCGTTTGGTGTCTTAAACGCTAACCAAGCTTTGCCATTTTCCTTTATTTTATAAAAGTAGCGACCATCTTCAAATGTTTCAACAGCACTAATATTCTCGCCGTTTCCTAAGATTAGATTCCAGTGGGATAAGAAGCCTCTAAAAGTCTCCTGGGCAACATGGGTTTTAGGAGTTTCCAATTGCGTACATCCGGAAGTAATCAAGATCAAGACGAGCGCTATTTTTCGCAAGTACAAACGCATTGTATTAGAGGTTTATAGTAAGAATGTTCAATAGTATTTCACTAATCCTAAATAACGCAGTTAAGATACGATAAACATAGGTTAACGACTCAAAAAAATAAGGAACTAAGGCCATGCTTTGATACAGAATCTCTGCTCTTGTCTTCTATTGAATCTCGTTTGAGCATGCTTGGCGTTACAGCTAAAAAAAGCCAGCGCAATGAAATTACGCTGGCTTTTTTCTGTTGCTTCGATTACCAAGTGGAGCTGGCGGGAATCGAACCCGCGTCCAAACAAGGAAGCCTGAGGCTTTCTACATGCTTATCTTATGATTGAATTTTCGACCGATCTCTGAGCATAAGCACCCTAATCACGGCTTATCTTCTAGACTTAGGTTAGTCCGCGAAGCAAAGACTAACTGCATTCCTGAATTTTCTACACCTCGTGATCAGTCGCCTCAGGACGGGGGCTCCTGCGAGATGTTCAGCTCCTATACCTGGTATAGGATTAGCAAAATCGACATCCTGTCAGATTAAGCGGCCAAAGCGTAAGAATCTTCGCCAGTTATAAAAAAATGAAGCGGTGTATTAACGAGCTGCCCCTTCAGCGCTCGACATGCTTACATCAACCTTCGGCTTGCTGTCAAAACCAGTCAGCCCCAAAAAAGATGTGGTTCGCGAAGATACGCGAATTCTATGCCAATTATGTGCACATCAACAAAGGAACTGTGCGAATACACGCTAAAATCATTACTATCTTTAAGCATATGAAAATCGGCATAGTAAGAGAGGGAAAGATTCCAATAGATAAGCGCGTTGCACTAATTCCAGAACACGCTGCGCAGTTAAAAGATAAATTTAAGTGTGAAATTGTGGTTCAGCCCTCGGCGATACGGGCTATTTCGGACGAAGAATATGTCCGACATGGCATTGATTTACAAGAAGATCTGTCCGATTGCGATGTGCTCTTCGGTGTCAAAGAGGTGCCGATTCAAGATTTAATTCCAAGCAAAACCTATTTCTTTTTTTCACATACCTACAAGCAACAGCCTTACAACGCAAAACTATTGCGAGCCTGTGTCGAACGAAATATTCGCTTGATTGATTACGAATTGCTCAAGAAAAACGGAAATCGTGTGGTGGCATTTGGCCGATTTGCGGGATTGGTTGGTGCCTACAATGGCCTTCGGGGATGGGGTGAAAAATATGGACAATATGTACTTAAGCCAGCACATGAATGTCATGACATGCAGGACATGTTCGATCAACTCAAAGGTATTGATTGGCCAGCAGATCTGCGCATCCTACTTACAGGGAAAGGACGCGTGGCAGGCGGTGCGGTGGAGACTTTGAAGGCTGCTGGTATCCCAGAAATTGCACCAGAAGATGTTGAAAATTACGAGGGTTGTTTCTGGAGTCAGTTAGACGTGGAACACTATTATAGGACTAGCGACGGAAGTCCTTTTGATCGCAAGGCGCTCTTCGCGGATCCAAGCGGGTTTGAAAGTGATTTTATGAGGTATGCTCGATATGCCAAGCTGTATATCGCGGGGCATTATTACGACAGTCGTGCGCCGTTTATTTTCTCGAGAGCGGACGCGAAGCAGCCAGATTTTGCGATCACCTATGTGGCGGATATTAGTTGCGATATAGACGGTCCTGTGGCTTCTACGCTCCGGGCTTCAACTATTGCTGAACCCTTCTATGGCTATTTGGCAGCTGAAGAGAAGGAGGTAGCGCACGACCATCCTGAAGCAATAGGAGTGATGGCAGTGGATAACCTTCCATGTGAATTACCCAGGGATGCTTCGTTGAGCTTTGGATCCGATTTAATGGAGCATGTGATTCCAGCGCTTTTTGACGGAGATAAAGAGCACATACTTTATCGTGCAACGGAATGTGAAAACGGCGTGCTTGCAAAAGATTTTGAGTACCTACAAACCTATATAGATAAGGCGTAGTGGCTAAAAAAGCATTACATATCAGTAAAGGGGTAAAGGAAGCGCCATCGGTAAACCCGAGTTTACAAACTGGGAAGAGAACTAGCCGCACCTCGACGGAATTGGTAAAGGAAATTATTAAAGGCAATCGAACGGCATTGGCTCAAGGTATTACGATGATTGAGAGTAATACAGCAGCAGATCAGAATCATGCTCGTGCACTTTTAAATGAATTGATGCCTTATACTGGAAATAGTTTTCGCATCGGTGTAACAGGCGTACCTGGTGTAGGTAAAAGCACTTTTCTCGAATCGTATGGAAATACATTGCTGAAGTCAGATGAAGATGCGAAGGTTGCGGTTCTCGCGGTAGACCCATCTTCTGAAATCAGTAAAGGCTCAATTTTAGGCGATAAAACTCGAATGATGGAATTGGGCAAGCATGATCGTGCTTTTATACGTCCCAGCGCCTCTGGTGGCAACCTTGGTGGTATTGCAAAAAAGACTAGGGAGGTTATGTTACTTTGCGAGGCTGCTGGATTTAATTATATTTTCATTGAGACCGTGGGTGTAGGTCAGAGTGAAACGTTGGTTTCAAAACTGGTCGACTGTTTTTTGTTTTTAGCAATGCCGGGCACTGGCGATGAATTGCAAGGTTTAAAAAAGGGCATCATGGAAATGGCAGATATTATCGCTGTCAATAAATCTGAGCCGCCAAACACCACTTCAGGGGAACGGAGTGCACTTTCGATTCGAAGTGCACTACAGCTATTCTCAAACAAAGAATTTGATTGGCATCCTCCAGTTCTACTTGCGTCAGGATTGACGGGGTTTGGTTTTGATGAATTAGAGGCTGCACTAGAGCGTTACCAAAGGCACAGTCAAGGGAAAGGGTGGTTCGAGAAAAAACGTAAAGACCAACAGGCATACTGGTTTGAAAATTCTGTGCGCGAAGGAGTTTTTGAGCAATTACAAAAAGATAAGAATTGGCAAAAGCAGTATGAAAAACTGAGTATTGAGGTCGCAGATGGAAGCCTGAATCCCTTTGAGGCCAGCGAAAAATTAGTAAGAGCCCTAAAGGGTAAGGTTTAAAAGTTACGAGCTGCTTCGTGCTTAAGTAACAGGATNGCAGCTTTCGTTGGAAAGATATCTCCCGTCATTTCAAGTTCGATCAACTTTCGACTTAAATCTCCTGCGGTAGCTTCTGCGCCTAATTCTACTGCTGTTTTGTTGATTAAAGAAACGACTTGACTTTTCGCGCTCACCACGTGATTCCATGCGCTATCGGTTACATAAACCTGTTGTGAAATATTGTAGTCAAATTCACTCCGTACCGCGCTGACAAGGGCTTTTCTATAACTAACTACGTCTAAGTTACCAGGCTTTACACGAAGTACGAGACGATTTGGGCTGATGCGTTCTAGAAGTACAATTATACGCTCATAGGCTTGAAAACGCATAGGAAGCGCCTTTTTCTGGAGGTTTTTGCGCAAGTAAAACTGACGTCTTTTTTCTTCGTTGTCAACAAAGTTTGACAGCAGTAAATAGGTGAGCAACAGCATTAAAGCCGCTGGAAATGTATACTTGAGGATTTCAATAAATGCTTCCATGAAAATGTCTTGAGGCATACAAATATCGTTATTTTTGCCACCATATTATACTTTAACCATGGAATCACTTTCAAAAAGAGCACAGGAGATGGGGCTGCCTATGACCATTGAGATGGCTAAAAAGGCACGCGAGTTAAGCGCGACAGGTAAAAATGTTATTAGTCTTTCTCTTGGTGAGCCAGATTTTGACACTCCAGATTTTATCAAGGAAGCCGCTGCTCAGGCGATGGAAGAGAATTACACCCATTACATGCCGGTTCCAGGATTTACAGATGTTCGTGAAAGTATCGCGGCCAAATTCAAGCGCGACAATGGAATCGACTACACTGCGAATCAGATAGTGATCAGTACAGGGGCAAAACAAAGTCTATTGAACATTTTCTTAGCCTTAGTTAATCCTGGCGAGGAGGTCATTATTCCCGCGCCATACTGGGTAAGTTATATGGATCAGGCAAAGTATTGCGGCGCCGAGGTAAAAGTCCTTCCGACTACAATGGAAGGTGGATTTAAAATTACTGCGGACCAGTTAGAGGCGGCCATTACAACTAAATCTAAAGTGCTTATTTTCTCTTCGCCAAACAATCCTTGTGGCGCGATATATAGTAAAGAAGATTTGGCAGCGATTGCTGCCGTAGTTGCAAAGTATCCTAACCTGTATATAATTTCTGACGAGATTTATGAACTATTAAACTACGGTGAGGTAGATCATGTCTCCATAGCAAGTTTTCCTGAGGTATATAAGCAAACCATTACCGTTAACGGGTTATCAAAAGGATTTGCTATGACCGGTTGGCGCGTGGGTTATATTGGCGCACCTGAATGGATTGCCAAAGCATGTACAAAGTTCCAGTCGAATTTCACCTCTGGAACCAATTCAATTGCACAGCGTGCATGTAAGACTGCATTGGAAGTTGATCCTTCTTCTGTCGATTACATGATCAAAAAATTTGCGAGTCGACGCGAGAAAATGGTGGGATGGATAAAAGAGGTTCCGGGTTTTGAATTAGAAACGCCTCCGGGTGCATTTTACGTCTTTCCGAGGATTACTTCGTTGTTAGGAAAGAAGTTTAACGGGAGCATATTAAAGAATTCTTTAGACGTAAGTATGTATCTTTTGGAAGAAGGCTTGGTTAGTACAGTTCCGGGAGACGCATTTGGATTAGCAGGTTACATCAGGTTTTCTTATGCGGCGGCGGAAACAGAGTTGGAAGAAGCAGTAAAGCGTGTGAAAGTCGCGGTATCTAATTTAGAGGACTAGGTCCATTTACTTTGAAAATAGAAGTTTCGAACGGCGAGATATTAGATAAGGTTTCCATTTTAGAGATAAAATTGGAGCGTATTTCTGATGTTCAAAAGCTAAGTAATATTCAGAATGAATGGGATGCATTGCAAAACGCGGTGAAAATCATTACCGGATTAGCGAATCCCAAAGAGGAGTTTCACCAAGCAGTAAAGGCACTTAGAACTACCAATGAGGAGCTTTGGGATGTTGAAGATGCCTTACGCTCAAAAGAAAAGGCAAAGGATTTCGGAGATACCTTTATTGCATCGGCTCGAGAAGTATATGTTTTGAATGATCAACGTGCTGCCTTAAAGAGCACAATCAATATCCTTACAGGCTCTAATCTTCGAGAAGAAAAATCGTACGAAGGCTATTGAGGTAAAAGTCATTTAAAGTAATAGTCCTAACTTCGAGTTAAGAGAAAAAAAGAATTTGAGCCTAGAATCGAGACTTAATGCGCTAAGAGAGCGTATAAATATTAAGCTTTACGACAGCCGCGAGTTTGTGTTGCGATCGCTTTCACGTGGAAGTGTATTGGTTGCCCTTACAACGCTGATAGCACTTGTTTTTTATCATGGTTTTGAATTAGAAGCCCATCAGAATGCAGTAGTCGGTTATGTAGTGCGCGGTTCGATTGGGTACTATCTGGTTAAATTTCTATTGGAGTTATTGTATAATTTTCACCCAATACAGTTCTTGAAAGACCGAAAATGGGAGGGGATTTTGATGCTTTTTTTGATCGTGGATATTTTAATTATCAATCTAACGGGTTTCGAGTTGCTCAATGAAGCAGGCTTGTTTCTTAAAATCCCGGGACTCCAAGAAAGCTTTTTGATTGTTTTACAATGCTATGTGCTCGTTATTGTTGGTCTGGAATTCGGTCGAGTCGGTGAACTCCTTCCTCAATCGAAACTTAGCCCACCGACCTTATTAGTGCTTAGCTTTTTGGTTTTAATAGCCTTAGGTACATGTTTGCTTATGCTGCCTGAAATGACGGTTCGTGGTCGGGACGGACTGGATCTATTTACCGCTTTGTTTACAAGCATTTCAGCAAGTTGTGTTACTGGTTTAAGCTTGATTGATATAAGCACGATTCTCAGTGGAAAGGGTCAGTTTATAGTTATGCTTTTAATGCAGTTAGGCGGATTAAACATCATCTCCTTTGCAGCACTTTTCGCTATCCTTCGCGGTGGGTTTGGCATGCGTCAGCAAAACTTTATGAGCGAGAATTTAGGGGAGGATTTAAGGCGTTCGCGGTCCTTAATTTCAGCAATTTTCAGGCTGACATTAATTATCGAAGGGACGGGCGCGTTACTTCTCGGCATCTTATGGCGTAACGATTTTGATACGTTGGGAACCACCATTTTTTACAGTTTGTTTCACAGCATTTCTGCATTTAATAATGCAGGCTTCTCTCTTTTTTCTGATTCACTTGCCAGTCAATCCGTACAGTGGGATTTCAGTATTCATTGGGTTATCGCCCTAATGATTATTCTTGGTGGTATTGGATTCGGTACAATAACGGATATTCTTCGTCAGTCTTGGACGAAACAGTCCTTGTTGCGTTCGTGGCGTGGACTACGAATTGGCACTAAATTAGGGTTGGTTGTTTCAGCCACATTAATCATCGTTGGTGGGATTATCTTTTTCTTTTTAGACCCAGGTGATCAAAACGTTGGTGTGCACATTAGTGATAGTTTCTTTCAGAGTATTACAGCACGAACAGCAGGATTTAATACGGTATCTATAGGTGCATTAGCTACTCCTGCCATTTTGTTCTTAATCTTCTTAATGTTCATTGGAGGGGGATCTGGATCCACCGCAGGAGGTATTAAAACAAGCACATTTGCATTAGTCTTTATGAGTGCTGCTGCTACAATTCAGGGTAAGAAAAACGTCAACCTCTACAAAACTCAGATTCCGTGGGAGTTAATGAACCGTGCATTTGCGATATTTTTATTCTCAGTAGTGAGTATTCTCTTAGGTGTTTTTGCGTTATCCATACTTGAGCCTTCGATGAACTTACTGGACCTCGCTTTTGAAGAGGTAAGTGCCTTTTGTACTGTAGGCCTTAGCACGGGAATCACTGCAGACTTAGGTACCGGGTCTCAAATGATTTTAATGCTATCTATGCTTGTGGGAAGGGTTGGAACGCTAACCTTAGCCTTTGCTTTAAGTGGTCAGCGCCAAGAGGTGAACACCTTTAAGTACCCGAAGGCTAATATCCATGTGGGATAAAAAAAAGCTGCACTAGGCAGCTTTAAATTTATTCCTAAGGAGGACGTTAGTTTTTGTCTTGAAAATCCAGGTCTTTTATTCCAAAAGCTTTCAGTAGCTTTTTTCCATTCACCTTTAATGTTTCTTTAATTCCAGTAGCTACTTTTTTCGCAGCATTGTCATCTGGTCTCGATACGAATTTCGAATCCCGATAGCTAACACCCTTTTCCGGTTTGGTATAGAAGTAGGTGTAGAAGCTTTTGCGCGATTCGCCTTCTGGGATTGCTATTTTCTTATAGCCGTGAGGACTGTTTTCGTCGGTATAAAAGATAACGGCTGTATTAAACGTAGGGGGTACCTTAGTTACACATTCAGTCATCTCTTTATTCCACAATTCGAGCGCTCCTCCGTACTCCGGTTTCCAATTTTTGTTGAGGTACACCAATAGGTTGATTCTTCTCCAAAGTCCTAGTTTTGGGTTCATGTTTACGTCAATGTGAACATCTACATAGGAACCGTTTTTACCTTGATGTACTCCAGATCCTAAGGCATCGGTAGTGGTGTGTAAACCTTTAATCCCCGTAATACGACTCAATTGGTCGCTCCATTCTTTTGAGCCAACAGCTTCCCGAACTTTTGAAAAGGAGGGATGCCAGCGATCAAAATGGTAATCTTCGCTCTTATCTTCATTTAAGCTTTTCCTTTTAACGTTGAGATCATCAATGGAGGGAAAGTGCGTAAATAAATCATTGGCAATTTCTTTAGTAAAGAAATCTTCCATAACCAAATACTTACAAGGTTGCGCATTTTCATAGGCGTCCTTGAGCGCGCTAGCAAAGCTTGCGTCTAGATAATTTGAATTGATTATTCCTTTTGCCATGGGTCGTAAATTATAAACTCAAATATAACGGCTAGTTTTTCTTTTGTCTCGTGACATCAGTTAGTTTTCCATAAACCATGAAAAATAGTTTTGGGAGATAACGCTTGAAGGTTACGGATAGAACTTCATATCGACCAATCAACAAATGTCTTTTGGGTCGCCTTTTGGTCGAAAGTTTTAGAAACTTCAAAGCAAATACGATCGGGAGCATTCCTTTTTCCTGAGCAACACTGTTTTTTCCTATTGGCACTCCATCTGGACCTAAACTATTCAGGGTGACAGCAGTATTTATAAAACCAGGACTGACGATCCCAATATGCACCTCGCTCTTTCTTAATTCATATTGTATGCTTTCGAAATAGCCTACCACTGCATGTTTACTGGCCGCATAGGCTGCTAATTTTGGCGATCCAAAATGACCAAGAATGCTAGAAACGGTCCATATTTGACCGCTATTACGCGATGTCATATGCGGAAGTACTGCTTTGGTTAATGCCACAGCTCCCCAAAAATTAACTTCGAACACTTTACGTTCTATGTCAAGCTCCATTTCTATGGCCGTTCCCAGATGCCCCATTCCAGCATTATTAATGAGAACGTCAATAGAACCAGTAAACGCCGAAGCTTGATTATACCACGCCTCGGCATTTTCATGTTGTTCTAAATCTAAGGGCAAAAGGTAGCTTTGTTCGGGATGGGTCAATTTCTTTTGAATTGACTCTAAAACCTCCGAACGTCGCGCACTAAGAATGGTGTGATAGCCTTTTGCGTTGTAGGTCAAAGCCAATGCTTCGCCTATACCGCTCGATGCTCCTGTAATCCATACCGTCTGTGCTCGCTTCATTTCATTCCTTTAATTCTAAAGTAACCTTTCTGCTAGAAACTTCTACGGTTTCTTCCGGCGCTGCCAGATTTACCTTTAGGGTAGCCGCCGCCTGAAGAACGCGCACCTGCTCTAGAGCTTCCGCCTGAACGACTCCCGCTGCGATTATCGTCTCTATTGAAACCGCCACCGCTTCTTCTATCAGAACTCGATCTATCATTGCTAAAACGCTCGCGTCTTTCAGTGCGCTCACCGCTAATGCGTTCGCGACGCACTGGNCGATCGCCGGNACGNCCTTCTCTGCGGTCAGAGCCGCCTTCGAATTTACGTTTTCCTTTGTATCCTCCGCTATCTCTGCGGTCTCTTCCTCCGTAAGAAGGGCGTTCTGCCCTTGAGGAGCTACTACCTTCCTCGAAGTAAGAGTTCACTACATAAGAACCTGTTTTAGCTCCGTTCAAGCGCGCAGCAACTTCGACGGCGTGACGGTCTTCGATATCTATTTTCGTGAAGGTTTTATCCATATCTATTTTGCCGATACGCACTTTTGTACCTTCCATAGCATCGTTGATCAACCCCATAATTCGGCTTGGATTCACGTTCTGGCGGTAACCTAAATCGATGACGACTGTTTTAAAGCCTTCTTCTCTACCTGTCGAACGATCNCGTTTACCATGTTCTTTAGGACTAGAAGCTTTTTCATTGATGTCGCGTGCGCCGCGGTAGCGACTGAGCATTACGGAGGTTTCATGTCCTACAAAACGCTCAATCAATTCTGCCTTACTTAAGTGGGCCAATTTATCCATTGCCACATCCAAAAGTTGCGGATCAATGGTAGTGGTGTGCTCATAACTTACAATTTCGTCAATCGCTTCCTTCATTTTGATGCCACAAATATCATCACCGCTCGGTACTGTTTTTTCTTCGAACTGTTTGCCGATAAGGCGCTCAAGACTTTTTATTTTTCTCATGTTGCGACCGTGGGTAATCACTAGCGAGATTCCGCTAGCTCCAGCACGACCTGTTCTACCAGAACGGTGTACATAAACTTCGGGGTCATCTGGAATATTCACGTTAATCACGTGTGTAAGATCATTAACATCAATACCACGTGCAGCAACATCGGTAGCAACCATGACATTCAATTTTTTACGACGAAAACGGCTCATCACATCGTCACGCTGCGCCTGACTGAGATCTCCATGTATCGCTTCTGCACGATAGCCGTCTCCAACTAGCTTTTCTGCAATGCTTTGCGTTTCACGGCGGGTTCTACAAAAGACGATCCCATAAATATTGGGATTGAAATCCACAATACGACGCATCGCTTCGTAAGTATTCTTCGCATTCACTACATATAATTCGTGTGTTACGTTAGAAGCGCTAATATTCCGCTTACCTGCAGAGATCTCCTTAGGATCTTTGAGGTATTTCTTCGTGAGGTGCTTCATGCCATCAGGCATCGTAGCACTAAAACACAACGTCTGTTTGTGATCTGGAGTATTGTCTAGAATGGCGTCCAATTCATCTTGGAAACCCATGCTAAGCATTTCATCAGCTTCGTCTAAAACGAGAAACTGTACATCCTCAATGCGTAATTTTCTGCGCTGGATTAGATCTAAAGTACGTCCTGGGGTACCTACAACAATCTGTGGACGACCCTGAAGTTCTTTGATCTGTTTTGTGATGGGTGCACCGCCGTAGACAGATGTGACTTTTACATCCATAAACTTCGTGTAAGAAGCGATATCGTTGCCAATCTGTAAACACAACTCGCGCGTTGGNGCAAGTATAATTGCTTGAACGTGCTGAACATCAGGATCTAGATTATGTAAAATAGGCAGAGAGAATGCCGCCGTTTTACCTGTTCCTGTTTGCGCAAAAGCAATAAGATCAGTTTCGTTTTCCAATAAGTGCTCAATACTGAGCTTTTGAATAGGTGTAGGTGTTTCAAACCCTAGTGCTTCTACACCTTTCACAATAGAAGGTTGTAGACCACTGTCTTTAAAAGTTTCCATAAATGGAGTTGGCTCTGCCAAATTTTAGTTGCCCAGTACCGCTGGGTGCGCCCTATGAACGTCAGCGCTTCCCAAACTAAAATTTGACCCTACTTGGAAAGATAGACGCTTTTTCGTGGTGCAAATGTACGATTAATTAATTCAGTAGAAGTTATTTAACCCCAATCGCCCTATCACGTTTGCAGCGCCTTGTTGAAAAGGACCTTCGTTGAGTATCGTTTCTTCTTCCCAAACTTTGAGTGTTTTGAAGTCCTGAAGTAGCGACTTAACACGGCTGGTTGAAAAAAGCATTGGATTCAGTACCGTATGCATATTCATCAGCGGCATAGCGCTGGTTCCAAAAGTCTTTCATCGTTTCGGCAGATGCCTTAAAAGAACGCCACTAGGCAAAGGATCATCGTTTAGATTGCTTATTTTTTTGGTAAGTTTATATACAAGCAAGCGCACAGCCCGGGAATTTTTTAAAAATTCATTTCAGGGAGTTGTGATTTCAAAAGTCTATTCTATATTTGCAGCCCCGAACAAGTAGGGTAAAAAGTATTGTTATGAAACGCACATTTCAGCCAAGTAATAGAAAACGCAGAAACAAGCACGGATTCCGCTCAAGAATGGAGTCGTTTGATGGACGTAAAGTATTGGCTTCTCGTCGTGCTAAAGGTCGCAAGAGTTTGACCGTTAGTGATAAAGGGAATTACAAAGGTTAATACATGTTAAAAACCTTTTGATAAGATATAGGTGTTGCCGAAAGCAACACCTTTTTTTTGGCCCAAACCACCACTAACTTTGTGCAAATCTTAAAAGCTCATGCCGAAAGACATTTCCATCAAACACGTACTCATTATCGGATCTGGTCCTATTGTGATTGGCCAGGCTTGTGAATTCGATTATTCTGGATCGCAAGCGTCAAGAAGTCTCCGAGAAGAAGGAATCATTGTAACCTTAATCAACTCAAATCCAGCAACCATAATGACCGATGAGGTCATTGCGGATAACATTTATTTGAAGCCTTTAGAGGTGGAGAGTATAGAGGAGATTTTACAAAAGCATCCAGATATTGATGCTGTCTTACCGACAATGGGTGGTCAAACTGCATTGAATTTGTGTATCGATGCAGATAAGCAAGGTGTTTGGGAAGAGAATAATGTTGCCATTGTTGGAGTGGATATTGCAGCGATCAATATCACCGAGGACCGTGACGAATTCCGTCAGCTCATGGAGACTATAGATATTCCTATGGCTCCTTCGAGAATTGCCAAGTCATTCTTACGTGGTAAGGAAACAGCCCAAGAGTTTGGATTCCCCCTCTGTGTTCGTGCTTCGTTTACCCTAGGAGGTGCCGGTGCGACTTTCGTTCACAGTGAAGAAGAATTTGACACTGCATTGAGTCGTGGACTGGAAATTTCTCCGATTCATGAAGTAATGATTGATAAAGCACTGCTCGGATGGAAAGAGTATGAGCTCGAGCTATTGCGCGATAAAAATGATAATATAATCATCATTTGTTCTATTGAGAACATGGACCCGATGGGAATCCATACTGGAGATTCCATTACCGTGGCTCCGGCGATGACCTTGAGTGATACGACCTATCAGAAAATGCGCGATATGGCCATCAAGATGATGCGCAGTATTGGGAATTTTGCTGGTGGCTGTAATGTTCAGTTTGCGGTTAGTCCTGATGAACATGAGGATATCGTTGCTATAGAAATCAATCCACGTGTGAGCCGTTCGTCGGCTTTAGCTTCAAAAGCAACAGGTTATCCTATCGCGAAGGTAGCCGCGAAATTAGCTATTGGCTATTCTCTGGATGAATTAAACAATCAAATCACTAAGACTACAACGGCTTACTTTGAGCCCACGTTGGATTATGTGATCGTGAAGATTCCACGTTGGAACTTTGAAAAGTTTGAAGGTGCAGATACGCGTCTTGGTATTCAGATGAAGGCCGTGGGCGAGGTCATGGGGATCGGCCGCAGTTTCCAAGAAGCCCTCCATAAAGCAGCACAGTCTCTTGAGATTAAGCGTAATGGTTTAGGAGCGGACGGCAGAGGATTGACCGATCATGACACCATTTTGCACAAATTAGAATATGCTTCTTCAGACCGTTTGTTCGTGATTTATGACGCCATTCAGATGGGTATTCCGCTAAGAACTATTTACGATATCACGAAGATTGATATGTGGTTCTTGAAAGAGATTGAAGATTTAGCCCGTGTGCAGTCTGAGATTGAAAATCACAATCTAGTATCCTTGCCGAAAGAGCTCATTCAAGAGGCGAAAATGAAAGGTTTTGCCGATCGTCAAATCGCTCATATGGTTAATGCGCTTGAAAGCGAGGTTCATACGAAGCGAACAGATTTAGGTATCAATCGCGTTTGGAAATTGGTAGATACTTGTGCGGCGGAATTCCCTGCACAGACGCCGTACTATTATTCTACTTTTGAAATGCCTCATCAAACNGTTGACGGTGTTGAAATCATTGAGAATGAAAGTGTTGTTACAGAGCGTGAAAAAATAGTTGTTTTAGGCTCTGGGCCGAATAGAATTGGTCAAGGGATTGAGTTCGATTATTCTTGTGTACACGGTGTACTCGCTGCACGAGAAGAAGGGTATGAGACCATAATGATCAACTGTAATCCTGAAACGGTAAGTACAGATTTTGATACCGCGGATAAACTGTACTTCGAGCCTGTTTTCTGGGAGCACATATACGATATCATATTACACGAGAAGCCTCGCGGTGTTATTGTGCAATTAGGTGGACAGACCGCTTTGAAGTTGGCTGAGAAACTGAGCCGTTACGGAATCGAAATTATTGGCACTTCGTATCAAGCGCTTGATTTGGCAGAAGACCGTGGTCGTTTCTCGAACCTATTAAAAGAAATCAATATTCCATATCCAGAGTTTGACGTTGCAACAACAGCGGATGAGGCATTGGACATTTCTGACGAGTTAGGTTTCCCTATTCTTGTTAGACCATCCTATGTATTGGGTGGTCAAGGAATGAAAATCGTTATCAATAAGCAAGAATTGGAGCGCCACGTAGTGAACCTTTTCAAAGAGTTTGAAGGCAATAGAGTTTTGTTAGATCACTACTTAGACGGAGCTATTGAGGCGGAAGCGGATGCTATTTGTGATGGCGAAGATGCATACATCATCGGTATTATGGAGCACATTGAGCCTTGTGGTATACACTCTGGAGATTCTTCGGCGGTATTGCCTCCTTTCAACCTAGGTCCCTTAGTGATGCAGCAAATTATAGAGCACACTATCAATATTTCGAAATCGCTCGAAACAAAAGGGCTTATTAATATTCAATTCGCTGTTAAAGATGATGTGGTTTATATCATCGAGGCGAATCCACGTGCATCGAGAACAGTACCGTTTATCTGTAAAGCTTATGGCGAGCCTTATGTGAACTATGCAACAAAGGTCATGCTAGGAACTAAGAAGGTGAAGGATTTTGATTTCAACCCATACCTTGAAGGGTACGCGATAAAAATTCCAGTATTCTCATTCAGTAAGTTCCCTAATGTGAATAAGAAATTGGGACCTGAAATGAAGTCAACAGGTGAGAAAATTCATTTCATCAAGGACCTTAAAGATCCTGTATTTAAAAAGTTACACAGCGAACGCAGCTTGTACCTGAGTCGCTAATTGCATTGTAAAGACATGCTTTAAAATCCCGGCGCTGAAAGGCGCCGGGATTCTTTTTATCTTGACAAAAATTTTCACCATGTTTCGTTTTTTATCACTTACCATTTTAGCTTGGCTAATCTTCAGATGGTTGGACCGTTTTTTTGGCGGTAGAGGCGGTGCGAATCGCAATCCATCGGCTCAAAAGAAGAAAGAACCCAAAGGAAAGGCACCTTCTTCAAGTAAGGTGTCGAAAGATGTAGGCGAATATGTAGACTACGTTGAGGTTAAAGAAAATAAGAAAGAGAAGTAGATGAAGCTCGGAATCATCACATACTATTGGCCGCCTGCTGGCGGTCCTGGGGTTCAGCGTTGGTTGAAGCTCAGTAAGTATTTAGCACGTGAGGGTGTTCAGTTGTATGTGGTGACTGTTGATGCTGAGAAAGCAACGTATCCGCTGCGAGACGAAGGTTTACTTGAGGACGTTGATGCAAATATTGAGGTTTACCGAACCGGGACTTCTGAAAAGTTTGGGGCCTATAAAAAAGTTACTGGAAAAAAGTCCGTGCCCTTCAGCGGGTTTTCAGGTGAAGACGCGAATGTAACTGTCCTGCAGAAATTGGCCCGATTCGTTCGCGGAAATTTCTTTGTTCCAGATGCCCGTAAAGGTTGGAATTCACATGCCTTTGCAGCTGCGTCGGAGCTTATCAAGACGGAAGGCGTTCGGCACTGGATAACGACATCGCCGCCACACAGCACGCAGTTGGTCGGGTTGAAGCTTAAAGAACAGTTTGGTGTACACTGGACTGCAGATTTTCGAGATCCATGGACGGATATTTATTACTACCGCAAGTTTTACCCAACTGCATTGACGCGTTGGTATGAGCGAGGATTGGAACGTAAGGTGTTTGCATCCTGCGATGAGTTGATTAGTGTCAGCCCAAGCTGGAGCGGGTTGTATGAACAAAAAGGCGGTTTGAAGAAGGGAAGCGTGCATACCTTGACGAATGGTTTTGATCCAGAGGATTTCAGTGCGCTTGTGCCTAAACGCCCTTCAAAATTCACATTGCTTTATGCCGGGACACTCGCGGCACAATACCCCTGTGGTGAATTGGTTGCGGCTTTAAATTCGCTAGATTTTGAAATGAACCTGCGCGTTGTGGGTTCGTGGGATGGACAGAGTCGAGCGACGCTTGAGGCCGTCAATGGACATGTAAACCTTACGTTCGTGGACTATGTTCCTAAGGCCCAATTAAACCAATACCTATTGGATTGTCACCTCATGCTGTTCTTATTGCCGAACGTAGCGAGTGCTACAGGGCACGTCCCGGGTAAGTTGTTCGATTATTTAGGTGCGGGTAATCCTATATTAGGATTGGGACCTGTGGAAGGGGATGCGGCTGAGATCATTAGAAGCACTTCTTCAGGAGCGGTATTCGATTATAAGGAGGTAGAAGCCATCACCGAGTACGTTCGCCGGATGAACGAGCAAGGTGCGCCACGTGCAGATGCAACGAAAGTTCAAGCCTATGCCCGTGATGTTCAAGCCAAACGCTTATTGAAAGAGATTTTACGGAATTAAGTCTACAAAAAAAGCCGCCCCAAGGGGCGGCTTTTTTGTGCTTGTTATTCGCTCATGCTTTATCCGTTGGTATGTTCGCGAACTTGCTTGAAGCCCATCCAAAAGAGCAAGAGTAAGATGATACCGGAACCTGCATAATTGATTTTTTGTCCAGTGAAGTGTGATTTAGGAGCATATTCGAAAACCACTTCATGTTTACCTGCAGGTACAGTGAGTCCGCGCAGGAGGTAGTTTACACGAACGTGCGCTACAGGCGCTCCATCTAAATAGGCTTGCCAATCGTTGCCGGCGCCTTCGTAGAATAGTTCAGAGAATACAATAAATGCATTACCGCCTTCCACACTGTATTCTAAGTACTTCGGATCATAGTTGGTTAAGCGTGCTTTCGCGGGTGCATAGGTCGTTTTGCCCCCTAAATAATTTGTATGGCGCGCATCAATAATCGCAGTGCTTTTTGGGTTAAAGGCAGTTAAAGCAGCCATCTCTGCATCTGCATTAGGAACCACTTGAATGCTCTGTACCGACCAAGCATTGCCGCACGCATCGGGATTGCGTTGTGCTTGCGGCTGCCCGTTTTGTCCTTGAGTGATAATGTATTTCGCATTCAGCATGCTGAAACAAGCGATGTTTTGGTTGTTTAATTGGTTGTCAATCAAATCTTGATAACGCTGGAGTTTTGCTCCGTGATAGCCACCGACACTTTTATGGTGGTAACTGGTATAGCTATCGTTGGTAAGGCCGACAGTCGCATTCCAAACACGGAAATGCGGATCCGTATCCTGATTGATCGCTTGATTCGCGGCAGTAGGTGCATATTGTGCTTCCCATTGGCGTTGACTCAAGAAATCTTCGCGCTCAATCTGGTCCGTGGTGAAAAGCCCCAGGTCTAACAAAGCAACACCTCCAATAATAGCAGCACTACTCAAAAGTTTGAGTTTACCTGTATGGAAGAAGTAAAGTGTGGCGGCTGTTAGTATGCCGAAGCCTAAAGAGGCTAGGGCCGAAGAGGTGGCTAAACTACGTCGGTCACCTACTAATTGGTCAATACGAAAACCTTGTTGAGCGAATTGCGTATCGCGGGCGGTTTCGAGATCCATAACGAATGGAGCTATTAGACCAAAAAGCACAACAAATCCAGTAAATGCAAGGGCTCCTTTTTTAAGTGCATCAAAGCGGGCCTTTTTATCTAGTGTGTACCATTGGTTCAGTCCTAGGATGCCATAGAACGGTACGATAAAGAATAAAATGGTCAATGCCATGGAAGGCACACGGAACTTATTGTAGAGCGGGAGGTAGTTGAAAAGGAAGGTGTTGAATGCATTAAAATTGGACCCCCAACTCATAAAAACAAAGAAAATAGCTGAGGCAATGACCCACTGCCTAGTGGCACCACCTACAACGAAAAAGGCAAGGCAGAAAAGGAAGAACATCCCGGCGCCAACATAATACGCACCATTGCCCATGCTTTCACCGGTCCAGCGCATAAAGGCCGCACCCATGTATTGGTTGGCCTGTTGTTCCGCTTGCTTTACGTTCATTCCTTGGCTACGGAAAGCTTNGACCAANTGATCATAGGTTTCAGTGCCTTTTTTGCTGTAATCGACCATCATGCCGCCACCGGCTGCATTTGGTATAACCATCGCTACGGTTTCGTAAATCCCAGTAGACCAGCTCATCGCATAGTCATAAGACAAGCCTCCTTCACCTTGGTTTTGATTTTTTTGTGTGAGTTCACTTTTGCCACCACGCATACTCTCGGAAGTATAGACTTTGGTAGACCACATATTGGCAATGTTTGGTCCTATCGCGAGTACACCCGCCAATGCTACCAAACCGGTATACTTTGCGAAGGTGGGCAGCGCTTTTTCTTTAGCATACTGTAAAAGGTAAACCACCCAAATGATGGCCATGAAGAGCCCGGCATAATAGGTGATTTGGAAGTGGTTTCTATGGATGCTCAATCCAGCGAAAACGGCCATTAGGATAAATGCACGCCAATTTTTCTTTTCAAAAACTAAGAGCAGGGCTAAAATCATCAAAGGAATGAAAGCCGCTGTATTCACCTTTGCATTGTGTCCTGCAGCGTAGCCGATGATGAAAAATCCAGAATATCCGTAGGCAAATCCACCAATAGTACTGAGCCAATGATTTACACCCATTCCACGCAGACCGATAAATGCTGCAATCATCAAGTAAAAGATGATATACGTAGAAGAGTTTGTGCCGCCTACCGCACGCACAACATCCGTTAAGTATTGAAAGATATTTCCATCATACTTCGTGCTGATCTGGGTAGCGGGCATACCGCTAAACATGGCATTGGTCCAAAGCGCTTCTTCGCCTGTTTCCGCGCGATAATCGCGGATTTCTTTGCTTTTTGCATAGCCCAATTTGATATCGTCTTGGTCCAATATATCGCCGCTAAAATAAGCTGGACTTAAGAAGGCAACGTTGATACTCAATAGAATAACCATCGGTAGGATCCAGGTCTTGAGTACAGGTAGGTAATTTTTGAAATTCATAATAGCTTTTTGAATCGTGACTCCAAGCTAGCAAAAGTTGTGGAATAATACCGACTTAATACGTTGATTATGCTAGCATTCGTACGTATTTTCGGTATTCCAATTAGAATACGAAATAATGAACAATCAACCCGCGAACACCATAGGTAAGAAAGAAATAGAAGAACTCCTCACACAAGGCTGTGACGAGCGCGTTCATATCTTACCGGAAAGTGGTTTGAATAAATATCATCTGAACCCTGTTCAATTTGAATCGTTGTTCCAAAGAGGGTCGTGCACCGCAAATGTTTTAACGCGTCGGTCGTTCAATGTCACCAAAGCGTTTTTGGGTAAATACGACGAATTAAGCTATGAGAATTTACTTGAGAACCAGGCCAACCGCCTTCGCGCATTAGTGCAAAGTGAGTTTAAAGATCCTTTTGACGTGTTCTTTGCGCCATCAGGATCCGACTTAGTCTATTATCCACTGATGTTCCAAATGATGTTGAATCCCAACAAACGGTTACTCAACATAGTCAGTTGTCCGGAGGAATTGGGTTCAGGATCAAAGTTCGCCAGCGAAACTAGATTCTACGCCAACTACAATCAGTTTGGAGATAAAATTGAAAAAGGTGCTTTCGTGGACCCAAACAATACTTCCGAAGTGCACTATCTCGATGCTAGGGATGCAGAAGGAAATATATTAGACCGCACAGGGGCCATTAATGAACTCATTGCGAACAATCCTGACGCTTCGGTGGTAGGGAGTTTAGTTTTTGGGTCAAAATCCGGCATAAAGGATGATTTAAACGTCATAGATACGGACAGTGAAACCATGTGGGTGGTGGATTTATGTCAGTTCCGTGTGGATGACTCGCTCATTCATGACTTATTAGAAAAAGGAGTGATGGTTATGCTCACGGGTAGTAAGTTTTTTCAAGCACCCCCGTTCTGTGCTGCCATGCTCGTGCCGCGTAAATGGAGCGAGCGCTTGAAGCAGGTTGATGCGAGTGTCATAGAACCATACGGTGCGCTCTTTAGCGCATATGATGTGCCATGGTTTATGGAAAACATGCGTGAGTATCTGCCGCAAAAAGAAAACAAAGCGCTTCGTTTACGTTGGGAAATAGCGCTAGACGAAATGTCTGAATACAGCTATTGGTCTACAAAGCAGACCGACGATATCATTTCACGTTGGGCATTGGGCGTGATGAGTAAATTGGAAACTTCTGCTTCCTTTAAACTCATGCCAGACCAATTAAAAACAAATATGTCTATCATCTCTTTGCAGGTTTGGGTGAATGATCGTGCATTAGACAATGACCAACTAAAAGCTTTATTTAAAGCCATTACCACTTCCAAGCATGAAGGGTTTATTGATGGTAAGGACAGTGTTTTCTTTGGGCAGCCCGTTCAATATGGAGATAAGAGTTTTATTCGTCTGGCTATTGGCGCGTACACCGTACGAGCTTTCTTAGAGAGAGATGCTGTCGATCTAACTAATGATTACCGCTTGATAAGCATCATCGAATCCTTCGCTAAAGAATTGTTCGGTGGAGAATAGATCCTCGATAGATCAAGCGTTAAAATCGCTATTGCCGCAATTAAGTGCGGAAGATACTGCTGCAATCGTCACACACCTGCCGCGATTAAAAGGGCGATTAGCTCATTTAAGCGAAGCCATGCCTAGAATGCAGCACAGTATTGCCATTAAAACCAATCCGCAGATTGAGCTTCTTCGAACGCTTGTTTCTTGGGGATACGGATTAGAGGCCGCCTCCATAGAGGAGGTAAGAAGAGCAAAGAATGCTGGTTGTCCAATAGATCAGATTGTTTTTGATTCTCCGGTTAAAACACGTCTTGAAATCGCAGAAGTTGCATACGATACAGGGATGCTCGTTAATGTGAATACGATTGCCGAATTGGAACGTTTTCCAGCCGATGCCACATGCGTTTTGGGCATACGAATCAATCCCCAAGTACATGCAGGTTCCCCTGAAATGTTTGATGTTAGTAAGAACGAAAGCAAATTTGGTGTTCCGATCTCGAACCAGTCTGAACTTATTCGAGCTGCGATTGATTTCCCTGTACGTGCATTACATATTCATAGTGGGTCTCAGATGCAAAATTTAGAGGCTCAGAAAGAGGCCCTTATAGGTTTACGGGATATGGCTTTGACCATAAACGCGCAGAGTCCAGGNAAAATTCATACGCTTGATATCGGTGGCGGATTNCCATCGGAAGCGATCGAAGGGCGGACTAAAATGTCTGCCTATGGTTTAATGGTACAGGAGATTTTCCGTGGGACTCCATTTAAGCTGGTCACAGAATTTGGGCAATGGATACATGCGTCCGCGGGATTTGCAATTAGTACTATTGAATATGTTGTTCAGCCTGATCGGGTCTTCGTGCATTTAGGGGCCGATTTCTTTATGCGGGATGCCTACTCCAAAGCGCGACCATTTCCTTTAGGAGTATTTTCAACACAGGGCAGATGGCGTGCAGGGGAAGCGCGTCCTTTTGATATCGCAGGTCCATTATGTTTTGCAGGCGATTATTTAGCGCATAAGAAAAACTTACCTAATGATTTACAAGAAAGCGATTACCTCGTTATCGATGAAACCGGAGCAAATACCTATGCGCTATGGTCTAGGCATTGTTCCCGTACCGTCCCTTCTTACTGGGCTTGGGATGGAAATTCTATAGTTAAGTGGGCAGAACGCCAAACAATTGTTTTTTAATCTTATTTTTGGAACTCAAGCAGTTATACATGAAGAACACGCTTCTCCTTTTATTCGCATTTTTTTCGTCGGCACTTTTTGCCCAGGTAATGACCGTCACAGTTGATCAGGATGATTTTTTAGTTTGTCCAGATGAAATAGTAGAAGTCGTTGCTGCACGCAGTACTACGTCGAACAACTCGTTGCAATTTGACGGCTCATCAGATTATTTGGAAATACCAAACAACGCTGCATTTAACATTGGAACCACCAGTTTCACGGTTGAATTTTGGGTTTTAGTAAACTCCACTTCAGGGCTTGAGTACCTGTCTGTGTATAGAAATGCTACAGGTCAAGGTTGGGCTATTTGGAAGGATAATTCAGGGAACGTAGGATTCGCTGCTAGAGATGTTGCAGGTGCATACGAATTAATGACAGGAAGTATCACAGAAATCGATGATGGGAATTGGCACCATGTGGCTGTGACCTGGAACCGTGGTACAACGACGGCGACACTTTACATAGATGGTGGATTCGAAACCTCGAAAAGTTTCGGTGTTGGTGGAGACATATCGCACACTGGTGACATTACCATGGGATATGGCGTAAGCCCTACTTCAGGTAATGCAACCTATCTTAATGGCGAAATGGATGAATTTCGTATTTGGAATGAAGAGCGTGCCTCAGGCGACATTCAGACGTATATGAGTACACATTTGAACCCCGCTTCTTTTCCAACGCTTGCAACGAATTTTGACTTCAATGAGTTGACTGATGCAGATGGATGGGAAGACTGTGCGGCGGGAATTATAGCACCAAACGGCACCACAACACCTTCTGTAAATACGATGGGCGGGCCGGCAATGACGTTTAATTTTGCCTATAACTGGACGAACACCTCTGGAAACACNCAGAGTGGTAGTATTTACCAAAAAGGGTTTTCTCGCGATGATACCGTTGTTGTAGAAGCAGGTTATTGTAAATATTTGTGTACCGATACAGTCTACATTGCTTTAGCAGAATGTGATACGCTCCCAGATCCAAGAGATGTAGCTGCGGTATTCGCACCTACAGCATTTACACCAAACGGCGATTCAAGGAATGATGTGTACCTCGTTAAAGCGAATGCCATCACGTATTTCGAGATGCAGATTTATAATAGAGACGGTAATATCTTATTCCACAGTAAAGACATCAATACCGGTTGGAATGGTACGTTTAATGATAAGTCCTGTTACGAAGGAGTATATATAGCTCAGATCATGTATCGAGACGTTGACGGCTTAGAATTCATTAAATACGAGCAATTCACCTTAATGCGTTAAGGTTGCGATAGCCGCAAAATAAATGAGCCTTGAGAGTTTTCTCGGGGCTTTTTTTATTCTGCAGTATTCTGATCCCTTTGTTGTTGAGCGCCAGAGATACTCGCATTTAGTTCAAATCCTATGATAAGGCCAAATGCATTCACGTAGATCCAAAGCAGCATGATCAATAGTGTTCCAATGGAGCCATAGAATTTGTTGTAGGTAGAAAAATTCTCTACGTAGAAGCTGAATCCTTGTGAGGAAATGATAATTAAGAAAGTGGCCAATAAACTCCCCGCTGAAATAAAGCGCCAGTTTCTAGAGCGCACAGGTCCATAATTATAAACTAGCGATATGGCTAAAACTATAGTTAGGAGCAGGACGAGTAATCTACCCCAGTAAATAACAAATGAGGCATACTCTGCGAGGTAGCCCAAATCAACGAGCCAACCAGTAAACCCTTGCGTAAAAATCAATGCTACTATGGCGATAATGATTAATACCGTTAGCCCTATAGTGAGTAAGAAAGCAGAAAAGTATTGAGACCAGAAATTTTTAACATTGATATTATGGTAACTAATTCCCAAATTTGAAATCAGACTCAAAGTACCATTGGTTGCAAAAACAAGTGCCGCGATGAAGGTCACTGACAAAAGTCCACCGCGTTTTATGGTAAGGACATCTTCTATTGCATCGATGGCCATTTCATGCGTGCTTGCAGGTAATACATCTTCCAAAACGCCGAAGAGTTCTTCCTGAAAAACATCGAGNGGTAAGTACGCGATTAGAGTAAATATGAAAATAATACCGGGGAAAAGTGCTAAGAAAAAACTGAAGCTCACTGAGCCGGCNCGAGATGTAATAGCACCTTGATAAATGCCACGAACGAAAAAGCTTAAAATATCCCATATCGAGAGACCGTCAAAAAACGGTGGTTTTACCTTACTCAGGTTATGTTCTAAAGTGGTTAAGAGCTTCATTTATAGTGCTTTTAAACTCATATCTAATCCCTTAATGTGGTGGGTAAGCGCGCCAACGCTTATAAAATCAACACCACATTCGGCGTAAGGTACTAAGGTATCGTGAGTTATACCACCACTACTTTCGACTTCCGTTCGTCCCGCAATGTATTCTACGGCTTCTTTTGTTTCGGAAATACTGAAGTTATCCAGCATAATTCGGTCCACACCCGCTTGAATCGCAGCTGATACCTCTTGCATATTTCTAGTTTCTACTTCGATGGCTAAGGTTCGATTACTTTCTGCTAAATATGCTTTTGTTCGTGCTACGGCTTTAGAAATACCTCCCGCAAAATCGATGTGATTGTCTTTAAGCATTACCATGTCGTAAAGCCCCATTCTGTGATTTCCTCCGCCCCCTAAAGCAACCGCCCATTTCTCCAAAACTCTGAGACCTGGTGTGGTTTTTCTTGTGTCTAACACAGTGCATTTAGTATGGTCAATTAAACGTGCATACGAATAGGTTCGGGTAGCAATGCCTGAAAGCCGTTGAAGGTAATTTAAGACGAGCCGTTCACTCTGTAGTAGTTTGATGGTGTTCCCCTCAACGGTTAAAGCTAGGGTGCCTTTTTCTACGAGTGCACCGTCTTCAATAAAATGCTTTACTGTTGCTGTAGCGTCAATGTATTTAAACAGATACGCCGCCAAAGCACCGCCCGCAAAAACACCATTTTCCTTTATAATCAGCTGCGCTTTTCCACGTTGTTCGCTGGGAATACTGGATAGCGCACTGTGGTCTCCATCGCCTATATCTTCGGCAATAGCAAAGTCAAATTGCGCCTTTAAGTTTTCAAAATGAGGTGTCCAGGAAGCTGGGGGCATAAAATCACAATTAAAAGTGTGCTTCTCATTGCAAGTTAGCATCTTTGTATGGCTCATGAAGATGGTATTCCTTGTTATTGGTAAAACTTCTGAACGCTATCTATCCGAAGGAATGGCGCAGTTTGAAGGTCGATTAAAGCACTATTCGCCTTATGAGACTATCGTGGTGCCTGATGTTAAGGCTGCAGGTAAGCGTAGTGCTGAGGTTGTAAAGGATTTAGAGTCTCAAGCATTTCAGAAACACTTTCAAGCCGGTGATTGGATCATTTTGCTCGATGAAAAAGGAAAGCAATACCATTCTAAAGGTTTCGCCCAGCAGTTGCAAAAGTGGATGAATGGAGGGCCAAAGCGATTGGTATTCGTTGTTGGCGGGGCTTTCGGATTTTCTCGTGGGATGTATGAAAGAGCCAACGCCATGCTTAGTATGAGTGAAATGACGACCTCACATCAATTGATTCGTGTTGTATTTTTAGAGCAGCTCTACCGGGCCTTTACTATTTTAAATAATGAACCATACCACAACGATTAATGGCAACGTATAGCTACGAAAGTATAGTCAAAGATCTGCGTGCGAAGAAACTAGCTCCGGTCTATTTCTTTTCTGGTGAGGAGTCCTTTTACGCCCAACAATTGCTTGAGGTGATAGAAAAAGAATTATTGGATGAGGCGGAGCGGAGTTTTAATCAAAGCGTGCTTTATGGGAAAGACACGAATATGTTACAAATCTTAGAGGAAGCTAAACGTTTTCCTATGATGAGTGATCACATAGTAGTAGTGGTTAAGGAGGCGCAGCACTTGAAGGCGGCCGATTGGGAGCTTTTGGCTTCATACCTTGATCAGCCTCAGCCAACCACAGTGCTGGCATTCGGACATATGCATAAAAAATTGGATAAGCGATCGAAAGCCGGCAAAGCCATTAAGGCGAAGACCGTTTTTCTGGAGTCCGATGCTTTACGTGATTATCAGGTTACTCCGTGGCTCGAAAAGCGATTAACAACGAAAGGCTTCACCGTTAATCCTGCAGTCGTCGCGGCAATGGCAGAACAAGTAGGTACCGATTTAAGTAGGTTACACAACGAAGTAAATAAATTAGACGTTGCGATGGGCGATGCGCGTAATTTAACCGCTGCAGATGTCGAACGTCACATAGGTATTTCTAAAGATTACAACAACTTTGAATTGGTTGCTGCTATTGCCACAAGAGATATTAGTAAGGCATTTAAGATTGTTCATTTTTTTAGTAAAAACCCAAAAGAACACCCTGTTCAAATGATCACAGGGATCTTATTCAACTTCGTGAATAATCTTATACAATACCATAGTTTAAAGGGTAAAAACGAAAAACAGATTGCGACAGCACTAAAAGTGCATCCTTACTTCTTAAAACAGTTCTCAGCAGCAGCACGACATTATTCGCCTGCTCATGCGCACAACATGCTCGAAGAATTGCTAGTGTTTGATCGTAAATGTAAAGGGGTAATACGTTCTTCTTCAGGAGAATATGAGCATTTACGAGAATGGTTGATTCGATGTGTGCTTTAGGCCTTATTTTTGCTGCAATTGCCCCACTATGAAAACTAGATTTATCATCCTCTTTTTGTTAGTACAATGCGGTCTATTCGCACAAGGACAAATGCTACGAGGCTTTGTATATGTAGAGGGTGGGGTGGAACCGGTTCCTTACGCAAATATCGTTGTTGAAGGCAAAAATGTCGGTGCTACCACTAATTTTGACGGCTACTTTCAGGTGAATAAAGTGCCCGTTGGACTTCAGACCATCACAGTAAGTTTTTTGGGATTCGAATCTAAAACGATTGAGACTCGTATTTACCGCAACAAACCTACCACTGTAAAGGTCTACCTCAGTGAGTCGACCCAGATGCTAAATACGGTTGATTTAAATATTGAACGTGCGGAGAAGAAGGTGAAGGTAAATACCGCAGTGGTAACATTGAATCCTAAATCTATTGAAACCTTTTCTGCAGGCGGGGATCCAGATTTGATGAAAGCTATTGCAGTTTTGCCGGGTGTTGTAACCACCGGTGATCAGGGGGGCCAGCTGTATATTCGTGGCGGTGCTCCAATACAAAACCTCGTGTTGCTGGATGGAATGATCGTCTATAATCCCTTTCATAGTATAGGGTTTTTCTCTGTGTTTGATACGGATGTAATTCAAAGTGCAAAGGTGTATACCGCTGGTTTTGGTGCGGAGTATGGCTCTCGTAACTCCTCAGTGATGGATGTGAAAACGCGCGATGGTAACCGTAAGAAAATTAGCGGGAAGCTCTATTCATCCACATACATGAGTAAGCTATTGGTTGAGGCGCCGATCGGTCCAAAAAACCCAAATGGCTTAGCGAATAGCAGCATTTTTATATCTGGCAAAACAAGTTATCTACGCCAGGCGGCGCCTATTTTTTACCCTTATGTAGAGACTCGTTTTGGGGGATTGCCCTTCACTTTTAATGACCTCTACGGAAAGTTCACAACGCAATCGGACAACGGTTCTAAATTAAGCGCAAAGGCATTCAACTTTTCAGATGCTGTATTATTGGATTCCGCCAAAGGAATACAGTGGAACAGTTGGGGTTATGGGGCGAATTTCACGGTCATACCACCCGCCTCGGCAACTTTAATTCAAGGGGATTTTGCGCAAAGCCAATATTACATAGAGAGCACGGAGAATCCAGATCAACCTAGGAATTCTACCATCAATGGATTCAATGGTGGACTGGACTTTACGTACTTTATCGGCAAGGCGGATGAGGCGAAGTATGGTATTGATTTGATCGGGTATACCACCGATTTTAATTTCACGAATAGTCTTGGGTTAAACCTCAATCAACAAGAAAGCACAACAGAACTAGGAGGTTACTTCAACTACAGGCACGTAGGAACTTTACTGATAGTAGAGCCAGGACTTCGCTTGCATTACTACGGTTCACTATCGGAATTAAGTATTGAGCCTAGGCTTGGTGTGAAATATAGCATTACAGAGGACTTTAGATTTAAAGCATCGGGTGGTTTGTACAGTCAAAACCTTGTGGCAGCAAATTCTGATCGTGATGTCGTGAATCTCTTCTATGGATTCCTATCCGGTGCCACAGATCTTCCAGAGAATTTTAGGGAGAACCCCATAACGTCGAAGTTGCAGAAAGCGACGCACGTGGTCGGTGGATTTGAATATGACTTAGGTGATCATTGGGATATTAATTTAGAAACCTACCTCAAGGATTTTTCTCAAATCTCGAATATCAATCGCAACAAGCTGTATGACGATGTTCCTGCGTACAGCGATCGCCCGGAGATTTTACGTAAGGATTTCATCGTAGAACACGGCTGGGCTTATGGTTATGATGCAGTCTTGAAATATGAAAAGGGACGCTATTATTTCTGGGGCGTTTATGCATGGAGCAAGGTGCGACGTGATGATGGTATTCAGGTATATGCCCCAAATTTTGACCGCCGTCATAATTTAAACCTGGTTGGAAATGCAAAATTGGGAAAAAACGAACAATGGTACATCAGCGTACGCTGGAACTTAGGTACCGGCTTTCCGTTTACACCAACCCAGGGNTATTATCCAGGAATTGACTTTTTGGACCCGTTGGGTAATCCGGATATTAATTTTGATTACACAACAGCTAATGGAGATCCTACGGTTCTTTATGGAGATTTGAACAGTAATCGATTACCTACATACCACAGATTAGATGCTAGTTTGAAATATTCCGGTGAGTGGAAATACGGTACTATGGAGGCTTCAATTGGAGCTACGAACATGTACAATCGGGAAAACATTTTCTATTATGACCGTGTCGCAGCTGAGCGTGTGAATCAATTGCCAATAATGCCAACGATTAGCTGCAGTTTCTCCTTTTAATTGGGCGAGAAAAGAGGTACTTTTGCCCTGTTTCAATTGAACTATGGCAAGCACTAAATACATCTTTGTTACCGGTGGTGTAACATCTTCTCTGGGAAAAGGGATCATTTCCGCTTCTTTGGCAAAACTCTTACAAGCCCGAGGTTATCGGGTGACTATTCAAAAGCTGGACCCTTATATCAACGTGGATCCGGGTACACTGAACCCCTACGAACACGGAGAATGTTACGTTACTGAGGACGGTGCCGAGACGGATTTAGACCTTGGACATTACGAACGTTTTTTAGGAACTCCGACTTCACAGGGGAATAATGTCACTACTGGACGTATTTATCAGAGTGTTATAGAAAAAGAGCGTCGTGGTGATTATTTAGGAAAGACGGTTCAAGTCATTCCTCACATTACAGACGAAATCAAGAACAGAGTAAAAATTCTTGGCGAGACGGGTGATTACGATATAGTCATCACTGAAATTGGTGGAACGGTGGGTGATATTGAGGCTGTACCGTACATCGAGAGTGTCCGTCAACTAAAATGGGAAATGGAGCGTGATTGTATGGTCATACATCTCACTTTATTGCCATTCTTGGCCGTTACTGGCGAATTAAAGACGAAGCCTACACAGCATAGCGTAAAAACGTTACTCGAAAGCGGTGTACAGCCGGATGTATTAGTGTGTAGATCTGAGCACGCTATTGATGAAGATATCAGAAGAAAATTGGCACTATTCACCAATGTTCGACCAAAGAATGTAATAGAATCACGTGATGCCAGTACCATTTACGAGGTTCCGGTCATGATGTATAAAGAAAAACTAGACGAGTCTGTTTTAGACTATTTCGGTTTAGAGTCAAAACAACAACCCAACTTGAACAATTGGCGTGATTTTTTAAGCCGCTTAAAGTATCCTAAGCGTACTGTTGAAATAGGTTTAATTGGAAAATACGTTGAGCTCAAAGACAGTTATAAATCAATAACAGAGGCGTTTATACATGCAGGCGCAGCGAATGAGGTAGAAGTGAAGATTCGCTGGATCCACTCCGAACATCTCACAGAGAAGAATGCTGCTTCGACTTGTAAAGGTTTAGACGGGGTACTAGTAGCACCAGGTTTCGGTGAGCGTGGCTTCGAAGGTAAAGTGGCAACGGTTCAGTATGCTAGAGAGCATAAAATTCCGTATTTCGGCATCTGTTACGGTATGCAAGCTGCAGTGATTGAATACGCAAGAAATGTATTGGGTTATACTAAGGCGAATACTACAGAGGTCGACCCTGAAACGGATAAGCCAGTGATTGCCTTGATGGACGAGCAAATGCTCATTACAGACAAAGGCGGTACAATGCGTTTGGGCGCGCAGAAATGCGACCTAATTGAAGGATCTATTGCGAAAGCTGCCTACGGCGAGACACATATCACTGAGCGCCACCGTCACCGTTATGAATTCAATAATGACTTTAAAGACGCACTGACGGGAGCTGGACTAAAAGCAACGGGTATAAACCCGGATAGCGGTCTTGTTGAAATAGTTGAGGTGGAAGATCACCCCTTCTTCGTCGGTGTACAATACCATCCGGAGTATAAAAGTACGGTTGTAAGACCGCATCCACTTTTCGTTGCATTCGTTAAGGCATGTGATGAATTCCATCAAAAAAAATAGGACATGGAAAACCAAAACAGAGGGTTCGATAAAAATCAAATCATAGGTTTCGTACTACTGGCTGTCATACTGCTTGGTTACGGCTGGTGGCAAAGTAAAAATGCACCGGACGAACCTCTTGTGCCTGTAGTAGAGGAGTCTCAAGAATTAGTTAGCGAATCTGAATTAGTCTTACAAGATGAATTGACAATCAATTCAACTTCTGACGAAAATAGTAATGGGTTCTTACCAGAAGAATTTGTCGTTGAAAACAATGATTTAAAATTGACCTTTAGCACCAAAGGTGCAAGGATGGTTTCTGCTCAGATTAAGGGTTTCTCTACCTATACGGGCGATTCTCTTTTCATTGTGTCTGACAACCAGACGATGGATTTGATTTTACCGGGTGCAGAAAGCCTTAATCAGAAAGAATTCGCGATTGATTCGCGTACCTCCTCTGGTGTGGTACTGAGTGATGGTGCTACAAAAGTTCGCATCACGCTGCCTGAAAATGGCTTTGATTTTTCATGGATAGTCAGTGGTCGTGCGGCAGCTTCAGGTAAGCCAGAGCTGTTTTGGGAGCGTACAGCTGAGCGCACGGAAAAAGGCATTAGTAACGAACGTATCTATTCCACGTATTCTTACAAGGTCTCTGAAGATGGAGATATTGAAAACATGAGTGGGCGAGGCGGTGACGATAGTGAAGCTCTCGGCGCTGTGGATTGGCTAGCACAAAAACAACACTTCTTTTCCTTCATTGCTCATCCTGAATCAGGGTTCTCTGAAGTGCAAGCAGCTACCGTTAATGGAGGAGATGAAGATGAGAGTATCGTTAAAAAATTCTCAAGCACCGCTACACTTAATGCCACCGTTGATGGTTCGTATACCTTGCCATTTACATTTTATATAGGTCCGAATCATTACCAGACACTGAAGGACTACGATCAAGGCTATGAAAAGGTGATTAACTTCGGTTGGGGCATCTTTGGCTGGATCGGTCGAGGCGTCGTCGTGCCCATTTTTAATTGGCTTGAGGGTTATGGACTAGGTTACGGCTTAATCATACTCATCATGGTGCTTATCATCAAAGGAGCGATGTCGCCATTGACTTTCGCATCCTACCGTTCCATGGCTAAAATGCGTGTGCTTAAGCCGCAGTTGGACGAGATGAATAAGAAATTCGGTGAGAAAGATGCGGTAGCTAAACAGCAAGCACAGATGGCTTTATATAAAGAGGCAGGTGTGAATCCTTTAGGAGGTTGTATCCCGGTAATCGTTCAGATGCCAATTTTGATTGCCATGTTCCGATTCTTCCCTGCGTCGATTGAGCTACGAGGTGAAAGCTTCCTTTGGGCCACAGATTTAAGTACCTACGATGCACTCATCTCATGGGACCAACACATCCCGTTGATCAGCACGTTCTATGGGAATCACATTTCGATATTCACATTGTTGATGACGGCGTCAACCATTCTCTATACTAGAATGAATCAGCAAATGACTGCAGGTACTGGTTCAAGCGAGCAGATGAAGCAAATGCAGATCATCATGTATGTGATGCCGTTAATGTTCATGTTTGTTTTGAATAGTTATCCTGCCGGTCTTACCTACTATTACTTCCTTAGTAATATCGTAACCTTCAGCATGCAGTGGGGAATCCGCAAAAGCGTCAATGATGAAGCGATTCTTGCTAAGATTGAAGCTAAAAAGGCACAGCCTAAAAGTGAAAAGAAAAAGAGTAAGTTTCAGGCCCGCTTAGAAGAAATGCAACGCCAGCAGAATCTCAACAGATCGCAGCGCAGAAAATAATAGGGGAGTCCGCCCTGGTAAAAAGCCCCGCTTTAAGCGGGGCTTTTTTTGTTAGCACATTTCGATGGTCTGGTTCTCGAAGCTTATAATGGTTGGTCCTCCTGTGCATCCACCGATCTCTTCAAGATAAATATCTTTCTTATCATCGCTGAAGTACAAGCGTTCGGACATAAAAAAGCCCCGCAGTTTCCTGCGAGGCCTTTATAAAATTTTGTTTTTGGCTTAGTAAACGTGAGTCACAACACCATTAATGTAATCATAGGCACCAGAGCCGTCTTGACGTAGTTCCCAGATGATCGTTGCAATGCTGAAATCAGCTTCCATGCCTGTCGGAAGCGTTGGCTTGTTGATATGGAATTGGAAAGGCGTATAGCGTGTTCCGTAGATGTCCCCAGCTGCATAAGCATTGCCCAAAGGATTGATATCTCCTAGGTTCATTCCCCATGGGCCTAATGCGGTCGTAGAAGTATCGCTAGTAGCGGCATCAGAGCTTTCAAGCCAGCCTACGACTGCTGTAGTCGCATGGTCATAAAGTACTTCATCGTGAGTGTATATCGTACCAGATGTAATTAACGGTGTTCCCGCAACAACAGCGGCATCTTGCGCCCATGTAGATGGTGTTGTGCCAGATCCAGTACTTACTTTAGGAAGTGAACTTACTTGATTCAAGTCCACGCCATTGCCGTAATCTTTAGCAACAACGCCGTTAAGCAGAAGGTAAGATTGAACCATGTAAATATTTTCCGTTTTCGTCTCAAGCACTTTGACACGAGGATAAACGGTAAAACCAGTACCTGCGTCATTGAGCATAACATCTGCCTCAAGACCAAAAGCAACTTCTGCCAATGTTGCCGCCGCCGCGGCTGTTGTCGGGCTTTGACCAACATCAGTATTATTTACATAGAAGTTAGGTACACCAGAAGTTGGGAAATTATCATCAAACTTNGCAGAAGCCTCGTTATCAGTAGAGAACCAATCACCAACATGGTTGGCAACTAAAACTACGCTATCTCCCAACACGCCGTCTAGCATTGCCATTATCTCAGCACCATTAGGGCAGTATTGACACCATGCACCGGTTGTCTCAATCACCAATGGGCGGACTACACCACTAACAGTTAAAGAATCTCCCGGGTATGTCGCCGGTGCAGGTTCAGGACCTCCAGTATCACACGAAGTGAGGAATAATGCGCCGAAAACAGCGCTTAATGCGATTAATTTTTTCATAGGTCGTAATATGTCTTTTAANAACTCACTAAATTATCGAAAAATCATCAATCATTTACATGAAATATGTAAACGGGTAGATGGTCCGAGTAACCGTACGTGTAGAATTGGCCTAAATAGGCTCTTTTAGGCTTGTATCCGCCCCATTTAGTGTCAGTTTCAAGCAAGAGTGGTGGTGCAAGAATCCTGCCTAGATACTGTCTTTTGCTCCGATAAAGTGCGAGATCAATATGCTGCCATCGGCCTTGAAACTTGTACGTGCCATTAATGTTTTTAGGGTGTGAAAAACCAGGGGCAGTCCAGCCGCTGTCCATGATGTTTTGAAAATAATCTGCGGTAGATAAATCGTTAAAATCCCCAACTATCAATTGATTTTGTGCGCTATCGCAATCCAGTTCAGCCAAAACTGCAGATAAAGCCATCCTTCGAAAGGGCGCACTTTTCAATGCGCCACCTCTTTTTGACGGGAGGTGGACGATGACACTGGTTAAATCGATACTGTCTTTTTGAGACGCACTTCTTGTAACTAAGAGCAACGCATCTCGAGTTTTAAAGTGACCTGAGCTGTACGTAATGGGTTTGCTTTGAATGACCCGGGAGGTGCTAAGATTAATAAGAGCGCCGCAATCGATGCCTCTGCGGTCGGGACTGTCAAAATGTACAATTCGCCAGGGTCCAAAGCTTCTAATTGCTTTGTGCTTTGCTAAATCTAGGAGGACTGTACGGTTTTCTACTTCGGCAACGGCAATGATATCGATGGTATGTTCTGTAGTGTTCATCGCAGACCGAAGTGCGCGAGCAGTCTGTCGAATTTTTAGAAAATAGGTTGGGCTGGCATAGGAGTATGCCCCATTTGGTGTAAAATCAAAATCGTTTTTACCTCGGTCGTGTAAAGTGTCAAATAGGTTTTCGACATTATAAAATAGGATGTGTTGCGCCAAGCTAGAATAGGAACACAATGAGAATAGAAGACAGTAGTTGAAGAGAATATGCCGCATTCGTTGATAACGACGATACNGGGTTGTTACATATTCGGTGTTGAAAGATTTACAGATTCAACAAATCAATCGAAATACAGTAATGAAGAGTCGCCGTAACTTAAGAATCGATAGTCTTCCGCAAGGGCATGTTGGTAGACTTCCTGCCAGCGTTTTCCAATTCCAGCGCTGACTAAAAGAAGAAGGGTTGAGCCAGGTTGATGGAAATTGGTAATGATTCCTTTAACCGATTTAATGCGATAGCCCGGCTTTATCATTAGCTGTGTTTTTAACGTGGTCGACTGAATGTTGTGGGTTTTCAAATAGTCTAAAAGCGCCGAATACGCTTCTTCAGTACTAAAGGAGTTGTTTAAGGAGTATGCTTCGAATTGGCCTAAATCTTCTAATGGCTGACCATGCAATATTTTTACTCCCATCCAATGGCAGCTTTCCAGTGTTCTCAAACTCGTCGTTCCAACAGCGAATCTAGTGCCTTTATGAGCTAGGTAGCGTTCCAGCCAATCGCGACTTAAAAGCAATTCCTCTGAATGCATTTCGTGCTTTTCAACGGCGCCATCGTCTAAAGGCTTGAATGTCCCGGCGCCCACATGAAGAGTAACTTCAAACCAATGGTGATATTTTGCCGTTAACTGATCGAATACCTTTGGGGTAAAATGCAATCCAGCCGTTGGAGCAGCTACGGAGCCGTTGCTTGCTGCATATACGGTCTGGTACCGTTCAATATCTGNATTTTCCGCATCCCTATTCATATAGGGCGGAAGCGGGATTTTGCCAGCGACGTCTANTACCCTACTAAAAGCGGCTTCGCTGTTCCAGCTAAAATGAATTACGAANGCGTGACCTATACGAATCCCTTTTTCAGCCGTCAGGACTAGGTCATCGCCGAGATCTAGATGCAGCGCATGATCTTTCCANCGTTTTAGGTTGCCCACGAGACATTCGAATTGTATCTGGCGCGTGGCGTTCATACTATCTTCAACACTCATTTGATACGGCCCCAGACAAAATACCTCGATGGGTTTGGCGCCCGTGGTCTTGGTAAAATGAAGACGCGCTTTAATGACCCTCGTGTTGTTAAATATAAGCTGGCTATTATCAGGGAGGAGATCAGGAAGTTTTGAGAACGATTGGTCTTCAATCTTACCGTCGCGATACACAAGAAGTTTGCTCGCATCACGTTGTTCCAATGGGTGTGTTGCGATGCGGTGTTCGGGAAGTAGGTATTCGAAATCGGACTTTTGCATGGTAAATTCGCTCGATGCAAATGTAGGTATCGCTACCTTTACCTAAAGAACGAATTCTCGCATGCCTAAAAAGATCATTCTTTCCACTACCAACGACATTAGTACGGATAACCGCGTGCATAAGGTGGCCATACTCTTGTTGGAATTGGGGTACGATGTGCATTGGGTAGGGCGGTTATTGCCGAATAGCGTGCCGCTTGATAGACCGTATAAGACGACACGAATGCGATTGTTTTTTAAAAAAGGCGGTCTGTTTTACACGGAATTTCAGGTGCGGTTATTTTTCTTTCTGTTGCTGAATAGGGCGTCGGTAGTGCTGTCGAATGATCTCGATACACTGCTGCCTAATTATTTGATATCCCGTCTCTACAACACTCCGCTTGTTTACGACAGTCATGAATATTTCTGCGGGGTACCTGAGATTCAAGGAAGGTGGGTTAAAAAAGTTTGGCTTGCTGTCGAGCGCAGCATTTTCCCTAAGCTTACAGACGTGTGGACGGTAAATGAAAGCATTGCCGACCTTTACGAAAAGGATTACGGTATTCGACCTCAGGTGTTTCGAAACATCAGTCTCAGGCCGCAAGCATCTGAGCCTAAAACAAGGCGAGAATTAGGACTGCCGGAGCACATGCGTATTGCAATAAATCAAGGTTCAGGTATGAATGTTGACAGAGGTCTAGAGGAAGCGGTATCGGCCGTTGCTGGTATGGAAGGGTGGCTTTTGCTTTTGGTGGGCAGTGGAGATGCTATTCCAAGTTTAAAAGAAAAAGTAGCTCAAGAAGGTTGGCAGGGGAAAGTGAAATTTATTGATCGCTTGCCTTATGAACAACTATTGCACTACACGGCCGCTGCTGATGTCGGTTTAAGTCTAGATAAAGATTCAAATATCAATTACCGTTTTTCGCTCCCCAATAAACTTTTCGACTACATCCAATGCAACACACCTGTGGTGACTTCTCGGGTAGTTGAGGTAAAGCGAATTGTTGAAGACTACAATGTTGGACTAACGGTACATGTGGAAAA